>Ga0193958_1000314_pt1 | contig 19141 bp, 16 predicted proteins | sample FB_1_MG_FD_140320 | JGI IMG/M metagenome (GOLD analysis project Ga0193958, IMG submission 140320) | Microbial mat bacterial communities from the Broadkill River, Lewes, Delaware, United States - FB_1_MG | ecosystem: Environmental > Aquatic > Freshwater > River > Microbial mats | place: USA...
ATATTTTTCTCGGCCATAGCGAAGGCTATGCCCTTAAAAAATAGCTGGCCTAGCCAAAAATTCATAGCAAACTATGGCCAAAGCAGCGCGATTAAATCTGGCTGAGGGATGGAAAGGGGGGCGGCTTGGCCGCCGACCCAGCGGGCAAAGCCCGCGCAGGGCCGAGCAGACTTGCGAGCCCCGACACAGCCCGACCCGCCCAAAGGGCGGGGCAGCCCCAAAATACCCCCGCCCCAACCCAAAAACTATATAATATTATGTGTACCGTAACTTACTTGCCCCTAGGCAAGGACCAATTTGTACTGACATCTAACCGAGATGAGAGCCCCCGCCGCCAACCCGAGGGGATTTTTAAGAATGAGGAAAGGGGACTTATTTATCCGAAAGAACCAAGCCAAGGAGGAACTTGGATTGCTGCATCTGATAACGGTCGCCTGCTTTGTTTGCTCAATGGCGCTTTTGTAAAACATAAGCATCAACCGCCTTATAAGCGTAGTCGTGGCCTACTGGTCCTTGATTTCTTTGATTATAAAGATGCCCCCAGTTTTTTTGAAAACTATGATTTTGAAGGGATAGAACCCTTTACGTTGGTCATATATGATCGGGGCAATTTATATCAACTGCGCTGGGATGAGAAAAAGGTGCATGTAAAAGAATTGATGCCAACCGAAGCTTATATCTGGTCTTCGGCCACCCTTTATCCTGCTCCTATTCAGGAGCAAAGAGCGGGCTGGTTTACCGACTGGAAGTGCCAGCAAGGCAGCTACCGCCCAGAATCTGCTTGGCAGTTTCATCAAGAAGGTGGAAAAGGCGATATTGAAAATGGCCTAGTGATGTACAGAAATGATGGTATTGTACAAACTGTCAGTCACACACAAGTAACCCTTGAAAGGGACCATTTTAAGATGCGCTATTATGACCGCCTAAGCCAAGAAGAATATCTCGCCGAACAAGCCACTCAACTATGAAACTCCTAATTGTTGCCGCTACCGAATTAGAAATTTCGCCCCTTTTACAATGGCTCTACAAAAACTGGAAGCCTCAAGGTAGAGCGGGCAGCTTTAAGCAAGGCCAGCTAGAATTACACTGCCTGATTACTGGGGTGGGGAGTATGCATACCGCCCATGCTTTGGGGCAAGAGCTTCTCCTAAATCCCCCTGATTTGGCGATTAACTTAGGCATCGCAGGAGCCTTAAAGCCTGATTTGATTTTAGGGCAGCTCTACCATGTTCGGGCCGAAATCTTAGGAGACCTAGGCGCTGAAGAAAAAGATGGTCGCTTATTGGACCTCTTTGATTTGGGCTTATTGGAACCCAGTAGCCCACCTTATATCAATAAACGCCTCTACAATCCTCAAGCCGACGAAAGCGAATTTTTGCCCTTGGCTACAGGCCTAACGGTAAACAAAGCTCATGGCTCGGCTGATTCGATTGAGCAGATTCGGGCCAAATATCCCGAGGCTGATTTAGAAAGCATGGAGGGGGCCGCCCTTTTCTTTGCTTGTCTCCAAGCCAAACAACCTTTTGTGGCCCTGCGCGCTATTTCTAATTATGTAGAACCCCGTAACCGAGCCGCTTGGCAAATGGAAAAAGCCCTGAACAGTTTGTTTGAAGGAGCCAAAGGCCTTTTAGAAAGCCTTAGTCAATAAATACTTTATTATTATTTTTTGGGGCTGCCCCGCCCTCACTCCCTTCGGTCGTAGAACTGCGGCCTAAAGGCCTTATTGTCGGGCGGGTCGGGCTGTGTCGTGGCTCGCAAGTCTGCTCGGCCCTGCGCGGGCTTCGCCCGCTGGGTCTGCGGCTTCGCCGCACCACTATCCATCCCTCAGCCAGATGGAATCCATTGCTTTTGCCTACATTAGTTTTAGAACAGAAATTAGATAGATGAGAATCGTCTTGTTACAGCTGAAAGCCGAAGGCTAGAGAAGGCCTCAGGCTAAAAAAAAGACCTCCCAAAAGGGAGGTCTTTTTTCATAATGATCAAGAATAATCTAGAGCAATTAGTCTTGGATAATCCATTTGAGTGTCAGTTGTTCTTCTGCGTTTTGTAGGCGCAAGAAATAGATGCCAGGGGCAATATCCTCATTGAGATCTAGGCTATTTTGGCCAGCGGGCAATTCATAGCTTTGCAAGAGGCGTCCATCTAGAGCGAGTAGTTGAATACTCAAGTTTTGGCTAATTGCAGTAGAGAGTTGTAATTGGCTTTGGCCTAAGCTAGGATTGGGGATAATACGAACAGCTGTACCGTTGTTCCAGCTTTGAATAGCTGTAGGGCCAACAGTAACCGTATCGGTATAAGTACAATTGCCGTTAATCGTTAATTGGACGATATAAACGCCAGCATTGCTATAGGCATAGCTAGGATTTTGTTGGGTAGAGCTATTGCCATCACCAAAATCCCAGCTCCAGCTATTGGCGCCAGCAGATTGGTCTGTGAAGTTAACGGATAGAGTAGCGGCATTAGCGTCATGGTTAAAATTAGCTTGATCTGCGGAAACGTTAACCGTAACGGCAGTAGAGCGACAGGGGGCATCTTGAACTTCCCAATCATAGAAGAAATAGTAATAATTGGTATTTGAAAAAGAAGAGCCTGTAATACTCATTAGGCCAGGAATGCCATAGGGATAGTTTGCGCCATCATTGTTTCGGTAGAGATTAAGTGCTGTTCCTCCAATACTGTAAGTACCTGCGGCGGGTAGCACAAAATTAAGGGGAATTCGGTTTTGGCCAACAGGAACATTTACGGTAGTAGATTGGATAAGATTACCTCCTCCATTGGCAGCATCATAGAGCTCAATTGTTCGATTTCCAGCAGAATTGGCATCGACCAAAACAGATACGATACGAATAGGACCATTAGCATCAAAGTTAAGGTATTGTGTACCTGTAAAATATCCTCCAGCGCCTACTACAGCGGGAGTAGCTGGGCCAACTTGTTGAGAGGGAGAAGTAATTACATTTTGGACCGAATAGCTCGTGTTTGCAGCCATAGGAATTGCACTATAAGTTGCTCCTTCAGAGAGAAGATGGCCATTGGCAGCTAACCACCAGATATCGTTGGTGCCAGAAGCGCTAAGTACAATGGCTTGCCCTAAACAGCCATTGGCTGTAGTTGTAGTTGTCGGGGCTGTAGGAAAAGTAACAGTTACATAGTTAGTTTGAATCAAAGTATCGCTACCCAATTGATTGCTAGCGATCAATTGAACACTATAACTACCATTATTGGCATATTGGTGATTAGGATGCTGCTGGGTAGAGCTATTGCCATCGCCAAAATCCCAGCTCCAAGAAGTGGGGCTATTAGTAGATTGGTCTGTAAAAGAGACTGCACCACTACAGCTAGTTGTGTTATTTACATTGAAGGCTGTTGCTGGGGCATGATTAACTGTATTGACATTGATATTATCTAGAAAAAGGTCATTGCCATAACCACAAATATTGACAAATCGGAAAGCTACATTATTGCCGACATAAGGGGCCAGATCAATGATTTCTGTGCGCCAGTCACTAGCTGAAGAAGGACTGAATTGTCCATTTAGGGTACCTGCTGTAGCGAGGTTAAGGTTTTCCTTAAAGTAGAGTTGGCTATAGGTTTGTCCGCAATCGGTAGAGACATCTACTCGGAGTCCATCATATAGAGATGCGTTATATGCTGCATAAGCTACATCAAAGCTTAATTGAGCGGCTGGAGCATTGGTGAGGTCCATACTAAAGAAGCCAAGGACATCTTCTTCACCAGCTGCATTATAGGCGAAATTATTGACCAGAATAGCTGTAGTAGGGGCACCGTTACTACCCGTCACATTAGCTTCTTGCCAACTGAGGGCAGCATCATTATTTTCCAGATAACTATTAGCTGGAGGGAAAACGCCAGATTCAAAATCCTCAAGATAGGGGAAGTTGCTAATTGTTGCATTGAAGTTAATGGTCATTGTAATGGTATCATTACATCTAGCGCCATCTCCAGGGATATTGGTCCAAACCTTAAATTGATATTGTCCTGGGCCAGCTAAGACTAGGGGCTGGCTAAAGCTAAAGTTAGCAAAACCAGCAGCGGCCAATGTACCTGTAAAAGTATCAGTAACAATAACTTGGTTGTCTAGCTGGTAGTAGACTTCAAAATTGCTTTGTGTTTGGTTACTGATGTTGGTCAGTTCAACATCTACGGCTAGTGTGTTACCGTTACAACTTTGTTGAAGGGGGTGAGGACTAAAGACTTGGTTAATACCAGCATCATTCGTCAAGTTACAATCCATCATACAAGCTGAATTACCACTATTGCCTCCTTGCATTTGCACAGCAATAGCTCGTCGGCCTCGGAGGCCATTAGGGCCTTTAGCGCGAACAGAGAACCATTGATCGTCATTGATGCTATTTACGGGAACATCGAAGCTTAGAGCTGTTGTAGAGCCAATAGAATCCATATGCGTTGCACCAAGTAGGAATACATCATATGCTGTGGCACCAGCCACAGCATCCCAATTGATACGAATTGTATTGGCAGAAGTGCAAACAGCTACGACATGAATATTTTGTGGAGTTTCAAGAATAGAGAAGTTGGCATCGCTGAGGTCTGTATTTGTTCCTCTACTAATGCGAATCAGTCCTTGTCCAGTAGTGGCAGTTGGAACAGTCCAATCAATAAATCGAGCTGTGCCAGCAACATTGGCTTGTACTGTGCTCCAAGAGTTACCGTTATCAGCACTGTATTCGATATTAAAGTTGTTTGTTGTTCCGTAAGCGTCCCAATGGATTCGGTCTTGGCTTCCAGGGATAAGGCCTTCGCCACCAACGGGATAGCTAAGCATAATGTCATCTGTAAGGAATTCATAGACGATATAGTAGTTTTGGGGACCAAAGGGCACGGTTGTACCTGTTACGTTAATGGTATAAGTTCCTGCGTTAGGATTGTCGATAGCTACTTGTTCCACATTATTGAGGGTATCTATACCCTTAGTTGCTGGCAGGGCCAGGGTTGCTGCAGCAGGACTAGGGTCTAGAATCCAAGGGAAATGTGTCGTATTACTTGGATCGTTGACACTAAGGTCTAGGTTATTGACAAGCGCTAAGGCAGAAGATGTAGAGGCTTCTTTATCGTGCCAGTAGATCATAATTTTAGCGCGCCGCACATTAGCGGGAATATTGATAGTATGTGTTGCGTTACCTGCCTGCCCAATTGCACCACTGATGTAGCGGTTTTCTTCTAGTGTTTTGAGTGCACGATAGGCATTAACTTTACCCCAACCAAAAGAAAAGTCTGGTCCATCATTGCCTAAATCATTGGCGGAGTTGAGTAGAGCTGCTTTGAGTAGTGCAGAAGGGGCATCTGTGCCTGCATTCATTGCACGATAGGCTTGATGTAATTGAGTGAGTACACCTGCGATGCCAGGGGCTGCGGCAGAGGTTCCACCACCAACAGCATATCTATTATCTGGGTCGGTTGAGATATGGCCTTGACCATGAGCTGCGATATCGGGTTTGATTCGACCATCTGAGGCGGGGCCACGGCTACTACTATTCGCTAAGTCATCATCATTATGAAGGTTTGCGGTAGCCAAAACATTTTTTCCGACTTTGTGGCCTCCTGTAATATTTCCCCATTGGTTGCCAGCGCCATATCCACAGTCGTTGCCATTGCTGTTTCCACCAGAGAAAACTTGTATGAGACTAGGGTTATTGTATATTTCTTGGTCTACGGTTCTAGCTAAAGTTGTATAACCCGCATTACATCCATTGGAGTAAGAGCTAGAGAAAACCATTACGGCGCTATCTTGGTGGAGAGGGAGCGTGCCTGGGAGATTACCACTATATTGACGAACATGTAAATAGGCATTAGGAGCCATGCCTCGCATGATTGGGTTGAGGTTTCCTGCACCACCAACAATGCCGACTGTCATATCACCATGTGTGCCGGTCATATCACCAGCTACATCTTGTTGGTTGGCTCTCCCCTTAAAGTCAATATGTGGTCCTGCAAAGCCATCATCGTTAATAGCGACGGCTACGCCATCACCATTATAGGCATAGGCCCCATAATAATCTCCATCAATGAGGTTGGCGCGGTGGAGATTTCTTCCATCATCTGATTCGGGGTGTCCAGGATCTGAAGGAAGGTCTAGGTAACGAATAAAGGGCTTTTGGGCCAAATTTTCAATTTGGCTGGGGGCTAAGCTCGTTACAAGAGTTCTACTGATTGGGTTGACAAAGAGTAGGGGATAGCCTTCTGCTTGGAGTTGGGCCAAGGATTGCTCCCAATTGATATTTTGGTGAATTTGGACAAAGAGCTTAAGTTTTTGCCCCTGCATGGCCCAAATAGGAAATGGACGCTCGTCTAAACGGGCATCCATTTTATGTCTGAGTGCTAAGGGTTTGAGTCCACGAATTCCAAAATTCTGTAAGTCCTGAATATTCAGGCGAGTAGGAATAGCTAGTAGATAGGTGTTTTTAGGTAAGTATTCTAGAAATACAATACCTTGGTCATTCATGGCTGCTCGTTCTTTGGCATTGGGTAATTTGCTAAAGTTGGCTAAGCGAAAGAGCTTATTTTGATAAACATCTTGCTGTTGAGGACTGCTAAAACTACTGAGGTCGGCAGCAATAAATTCTCTGCCAGATTTGAGTTCTAGCCAGTCGCCTGTAGCTGTTTGAGCTTGAAGTCCAAAGCTAGAGAACAGCAAAGCAGTGGCAAAAGCATAAAGTATACGCATAGACTATAAGGTTGTAATGAAGAATTGGTTTATCCTCTAATTTAAAATTTTATTAGTTTAAATTTGCTGTTTATAGTTTTAAGTTCTGCTTTGAAATTATTATAGCTGCAAATTTTAGGGGGGGCAGGCGGCGAAGCCGCCGCAGGCCTAGGGGCCTGTAAGGGTGGCCAAAGGCCAGCCCTAGCGGGCGTAGCCCGTGTAGGGCCGAGCAGACTTGCGAGCCCTGAAAGGGCCCGGCCGCCGTAGGCGGCAGGCCCCAAAAAAAGGCTAGCCCAAATATGGACTAGCCTTATAAATCTAGTGTAAAAATGCTTTTTACTTAAAGCGTTCTTCTAGTTGAGTGACGCGGATGACCTTAGAAAAGACATCTGATTTTCCGATAATTTTGAGTTCAAAAACGCCTCGGCTTTTGGGAGGGACGGGCAATTTGAAACTAAGCTCTTTCTTGCCCTTTATTTTTTTCAACTCTTGGCTTTGGAGCACCTGATCTTCAAGAATATCGACGCCATTGGCCTTTTGGATGAGTTGGATTTCGATATTTTGTTTTTTGGGGCTATTAAAGCTAAGGGCAATTTTTCGGCGGCCTTGGCTAGTCGAAATACTCATGTTTTCGATAGGGCTGCGGCTAGATAGAATTTCGCGGGTATATTGTAGGTCCTTAAAAATCCAGTTGAAGGGGTCAAACTCAAGTTTACTAAAGGCTTGCCCTAGCTCAACTTCAAGCTTCTGATCGGCTTGGGCTTTGAGTTGTACAACTTTCTCGACAGTTCGGCCATCTTCTAGCGTAAATCGGAGGCGAGCAGGCATTTCAAAGAATTGTTTTTGGCCTTCTACTTTTTCTTGTATGACGCGAAGGCTGATGCCATTTTTACTTTTCTCGTACTCTACTTTATAGCTGGGGTAGTATTCTCCAAAGACCCATTGATCAAAAAAATATTTAAAGTCTTTGGGTTCGTTTTCACTAGCGTAGTATTCGCAAATTTCTCTAAAGCGTTCGGTGCTCAAATAGGTGCTTTTTCCTCTTTTGAGTTCGGTAATTCCCTTTAGCGTTTCGTAGAAATATTCGTCGCCCATGATGCCGCGAAGCATATGGATCACGTACATACCTTTTTTAGAAAGGCGTTCTTGAGAATACTCATTGATATTGTCCAAATAGAGTTTTCCTCCCTTATAATATTCCTTTTGGTCCAAAATGATTTGGTAAACGTTTAGGCCTCGTTTATACTCTTGCCAAGTTGCCTCAGCATAAGTGGCTAGCGCCTCCGTGATCCAGGCATCTTGCCAAGCTTCGGGAGAGATATGATTGCCAAACCACATATTAGCAGCTTCATGCACTACTTGATACATGTGAAAACTTTTGAGGTCTTCTACCAAAACAGCAGTTTGTGTAGGCATGCCGTCTAGACCTAATGGTAAGCCCAATTCAATGACGCTAAAGCCTTCATCTCTGTAGGGATAGGGACCAAAGGTTCGGCTCAAGCAGGCCATAATTTCCCTAGATCGATTAATCGTTGCATTAGCCTCTTTCAAATGCTCGGGAAAGATGTAAAAATTGATAGGAAAGCTATATCCTTTGGCCTTATATTCCACTTCCATTTTGGCAAAATTAGAAATAGCAATTGTTAAGTGGTGGGGGGCAATACGATGGCGATGACGCCATTGGAATTTTCGCTTTTTGCCATCTTCTAGAATTTTTGTCCCTTCCAAAACGCCATTAGATACAGCCGTATAGGGAATTTTTTGCTCTTTTTCCTGCACAATAGCCGTACTAAAACGAACGGGAATGGTCACATCTACATAAACAGAGTCAACCTTGTCGCCAATGCCTCTTCGACAGGGAAACCAACGGTAACCCGCTTGCGGATAAGCTGCTAAGGCAACTAAGCGACTCTGAAATTTATCCTTTCCACGATCTTTAACAAGCAGCCCTTTGGTCACTGTTTCTCCATCCACATTAACTTGCTCATTTTCCGGTACGCCTTCATAATGTACCGTGATTTTACCTCGTTCTTCTTTGCGCAACGGACGACCCGAGAGCTTGACCAAGATCTCTTCCCCCTCTCGTTCAAAAGAGGCCGCCCCATCAATTTTTGTCACCTTCATCCCCTCGCCAAGGTCCAAATAGAGCGCTTCTACTTGGTCCTTAACCGCTACAAACTCCATATAAACTTTGCCCTTTATTTTAGGGTTGTCAATGTCTATATCAAGGTCCAAATGATAAAATTTCATGTTTACATTGTATAACCCATCAGTATCTTGAGCCCCCAAACTAAGCGGCAAAAGCAATAGAGCTATCAGGACAAATTTCAATAATTTTAGCATAAAATATCTTTAATTAAATTAAACCTCTGACTGTACTGCTCCAGAAGTTATTCAGTTAAATTAGGTGTTGGGGCTAAAAATACAAGGAACTCGTTTAAAAATGCTCATCTAACAAGAACAGGCTGATAAATTTGCTCTTTTAAATGTTCAGGAATGAAGCGCCAAAAAGTAAAATAACTGATTTTTTAACTGCTCCTTCTTTATCTTTGTTATTTTTCTGTTTCCAAAGGCTTAAAGCAGTTTGCTCGTTCATTTTTTTTGGGGCCCGCGGCCAGCAAGCTGGCCGCCGCTATGCTTCGGGGCTCGCAAGTCTGCTCGGCCCTGCAGGCAGGCAAAGCCTGCCTTTGGTCTGGCCCTTCGGGCCACCCGCTCCGCAGCGCTGGGCCATTTCTGCCCCCTTGTCTTTGGTCATCATGTATTTATTTAAGTCAGAATTATGCCAAGTATACAATCGACCTTTGTCAAATATGCTATGCGCGCTATGCGCCAAGTGAGTCTCAGTTATTTAGATGACATTGAGCGAATGAGAAAAGAACACGATAAGGCTTTGGCTCGCTTGTCGGCCCCAAAAGAACTCAATTATGAGGAGATCGAGTTGCCAAACTGTTCGGCAGAGTTTTGTCGCTCCAAGAATAATAGTAGCCCAAAGGTAATTTTGTATTTACATGGTGGGGGCTTTGTGTTGGGCTCGGCTAGAGCACATCGGGCTTTAGTGGGCAAAATTGTAGATCAATCGGGTATTCCCGCATTAAGTGTAAATTATCGTTTGGCGCCAGAGCATCCTTTTCCAGCAGGTTTAAACGATGCGCTTTCGGCTTATCGCTATTTATTGGACCAAGGCTATTCGCCTCAATCCATTTTTGTGATGGGCGATTCAGCGGGAGGAGGTTTGGCCCTTAGCCTATTACTTAAACTCAAAGAAGTTCATTTGCCCCAACCTTTGGGGGCGGTGGTGCTTTCTCCTTGGACCGACTTGACTTTGTCTGGTGAAAGCCTTGAAAGTTGCCAAAAAAATGATCCGATTCTTTTGGCAGAACATGCTGGCAACTGGGCCAAAGCCTATTATGGGGAACTAGCGCCTGATTCGCCTTTGGTCTCGCCTTTGTTTGGTGATTGGACGGATACAGCCCCCATTTTGGTCCAAGTAGGCACTGCCGAAATCCTTTTAGATGATAGTCGCCGCCTAGGCGAAAGAGCTGCAGCAGATGGGGCCAAAATTTGGGTGGATCTTTGGGAGGCTATGCCGCATGTTTGGCAGTTTGCTTGGGCTTATGTGCCAGAAGCGCAACAAGCAATTGATAAAATTGCCCGATTTTTAGCCATTTTAAGTGAAAAAGAAGCCCCTAAAGCAGATGATCCAATTTTAGAACAATTGGCAACGATAGAAGATAATAATCACCCTGTGATAGAATGGTGGCAAAAAAGTAGTGAATGGCTACAACAAAGCTGGCCCTTGGGCAAAAAATAATGCGTAGATGAATTTATTGAAACAACATATTGGGAAACTCTTGGGCCTTTTGTTAGGAGGACTGCTTTATTTCCCAATAGGTATTTTATTGGGCCTCGGAATAGGCTTTTTTCTAGATATGCTCCTTCAAAAAGGAGGCAGCAGGCCAAAAAGGCAGAAGAAACAACTCCCTCAACCAAATGATAGCACCAACTTTATCCTTAGCTCTTTAATTCTGGCCGCTGCTGTTGTCAAATCAGATGGAGAGGTAGAGGATTTGGAGTTGAGCTATATTCAAAAGTTTTTGGTAGAGCAGTTTGGTCAAGATCATTTGCAGGAGTATATGGGGATTTTAAGTGCTGCTTTGGAGCAAGAATGGGAACTTTCTAAAATTTGCCGACAAATTTATTTAAGTAGTAATTATGAAACTCGTCTGCAAATGCTCTATTTCCTATTTGGTATTGCCAATGCAGATTATAGTATTGATCAGGTAGAGGTGGATACAATTAAGCGAATTAGTTTGGAGCTGGACCTTCCACATAGTGATTTTGTTTCTATCAAGGCGATGTTTTATGATGAAATGGATAGCCATTATAAGATTTTAGAGTTGCCGCCTTCAGCTTCAGATGCTCAGTTAAAGGCGGCTTATCGGAAGATGGTCAAGAAATATCATCCAGATAGTTTGGCCAGTTTGGGCAAAGAGTTTCAGAAAGTAGGGGAGTCTAAATTTAAGCGTTTGCAAGAGGCTTATGATACAATTTGTGAGAAGCGGGGATTGAAATAGGGCCAATTGCGGATTGCAGGGCGCGTAGCGCCCGCAGGCTGAGGGATAGAAAAGGGTGGCCGTAGGCCAGACCCAGGCGGCTTGTCCGCCGCAGGGCCGAGCAAACCTGCGAGCCCTGATATAGCCCGACCCGAGCAAAGCGAGGGGCAGCCCCAAAAATGGATCCTGGGCTGTCTGCTGAAAAACTTGGCCTATTAAGGAGAAGTTATTATCTTAAAGCCCTAATTAGAAACAATTTTATGGAAGAGAAGAAAGCTATTGGCGCCAAAGATGTATGTATTTTAGCGCAAGGTACCATTATCGAGGGGAGCTTAGAGACCAATGCCAACATTCGTTTGGAGGGAGAGGTACATGGAACAATTTCTTGTGGAGGACGCTTAGTGATGGCGCCTAAAAGCAAGGTAATGGGGCAGATTAACTGCAAAGAACTCATTTCTGAGGGCGAGAGCAAAGGGAATGTAAAGGCCAGTGCATTGGTCTATTTGCAGGCTTCGGCTCAGTTGAAAGGAGATATTGATTGCGAGCGATTGCAGGTTGAACAAGGAGCAATATTTAATGGCCAATGTACTATGCCCAAAGACAAGGCTTAGGTCCTTGGATAAAGAATAATATGAAGAAAGGTCTGGACCAATTGGCTCAGGCCTTTTCCCTTTCTTTTTGGCAAAAAAAAGCAAAGGTGGCGGCTTTTTTTCCCTTTTATCATGCGGTAGAAGCGGAGCCGCAGCCGCATATTTCGCCACTTTACCCGCTTATATCGCCTGCGCAATTTGAGGCTGAGCTAGAGTTGATTTTGGCCCATTTTGAGCCCATAGGTTTGGGGGAGTTATTGGCTTGGGTAGAAGCTGGTCGTCCAGCTCGAAAGCCATTTTTTCATTTGAGTTTTGATGATGGCTTAAGCAGTTGTTATCATATCATTGCGCCCATTTTGTTGCGTTTGGGGGTGCCTGCTACTTTTTTTATCAATGGGGCTTTTGTCGATAATAAGCGTTTGATGTTTAGGCATTTGGCTGCTTTGATTTATAGTCATTTGGAAGTTCGAAAAGAGCTGAGGCGCAAGGATGCGCAGTTGCTTTTTTCGGCAGGGCATGCTCAGGAGACAGCGCTTTTGGCTTGGGCGGAGCGAGTAGGTTGTTCAGTGACTGATTTTTTGGCCCAAAAGCAACCATATTTGAAGTTAGAGGAGCTAAAAGCCTTGGATCGTATGGGGTTTAGCATTGGGGGGCATAGTTGGGATCATCCTTTATACAAAAAGCTCTCTTTGGAGGAGCAAATTCTACAGACCGAAAACAACCAGCAGCAGTTGGCGGCTTGCTTACCGCAGCCTATTCGGGCATTTGCTTTTCCGTTTACGGATCATGAAGTAGAGCTCGCCTTTTTTGAACGGGCTAATTTGGACCTTAGTTTTGGCGGGGCGGGGATCAAGGAAGAAATGCAATTGGGGCGCCATATACAGCGTTTTCCGATGGAAGAAATGCAAATTCGGTCGGCAGAGCAAAAATTAAAATCAGCCTTTGCTTATGGGAGTTTGTTACGAACATTAGGGAAGAGTAAAATAGATAGGAGTCCGGCAAAAAGAAGATAGCCAAAGACCAACCAACCGCTTTCTGTATATTTATAAATGCGGTAGCTGATAAACAGGCTACTGCCACCAGCTAGGATCGTTAGCGTAAAGCTGCTTGGGCCCGAAAAATAGTATAAAAATCGGGGGTACAAGAATAAAAGAGGAAGGCTACACATCATAAGGATGCGGTCCATATAATAGGGCCAGGCAAAAGGAAAGAGTACATAGGCTAGGCCAACAGTAGCTAAAATGGCCAATTCCCAGTATTGAAATGGTTTTTTGAGGGCGCTAAGGAAGACAAATAGAAAGGGAAACAGGAGGAGGTCGAGAGTGCGGGCCAATTGTTGGAAATAGCCAATAAGTGGCACCTTATATTCAATGGGATCGGTATGGGCAAAGCGCCACCAACTAAAGAGGGACTTACCAAATTGCCATTCGGCCCAAAGGGAACCCAATAGAAATAGTAGGAGAAAACCGCTGCCAGTGGCTAGATAGAGGCGGAATTTTTGGGTCCAGAGCAAATTTGTTTTGAAGAGTAGAAGTAGGGCCCAGAGCAAACCGGCCATCAGGATAGATTCTTTGATTAAGATTCCCACTCCCATAAAGCAGCCTAGCCAAAAGCTAGCCCTATAGTTGGGGCTTGTTTTTTTGATAAGGACTAGAGCCCAATAACTAGCCCAAAGTTGCATAGCCCATCCATTAGCGTCAGTCATGCAAACAGTAGAGAAAATAGCGTAGGGCGGGGCCATTAGACTAGCCGTAAGTAATAGTAAAGGGGCCCAAGCTTGCTTAGGGTAGAGGAGTTTGCCAATTTTATAGAGTGCTAGGGCCGAAAGAAAATAACAGAGCCATTGTTGCAAAATAATCCCCCAATAAATAGGCATACCCAGCTTGGCTAAAAGAGCTATTGGATAGAAGGTATAGAATTTGGCAAGGCGGTGTGAGCTATCTAGGGCAATATCTTTTTGGCCTAAAATAATTTCTACGGCTTGAATATAGCTATTGGTATCGGTTTGATGTTGCAGAAACCAAAAGAGGCCCAAACTTAGGCTAAAAAGGGTAAGAACCAATATTATAGCGGCAGAAGGCCTAGGGTTGCTGATTGTCGGCATTAGACTGATTTTTACTAGGGCGGATAAGGAATTCTCCTATGCGCAAACTTAGCCATAAGGTGGCTAAAAAAGCTATTGCTTGGCGACCATAAAGTAGAATATATATAACCTGAGGTCCCTTTTCTTTTTCTGAAAATTGCTCTGTGTAAAAAATGTACCCGTACCCAACAAACGCAAATAACAAATTGGCGAGATGAAAGAGCAGTTCAAAGCAAACATAATAGATAACTAGACCAATAAGTCCCCAATTTAGTGGATTTTTATTGTAGCGAATGGCTTTCTTTCTGTAGAGATAAAAGTTGAGGCCAAGCATAAGTAGGAAGGGGATGTAATAAGCATAGTAGTTGATCATGGCTGTATTTTATGGTAGGCTTAGGAATGCAGGGGGCGAAGCCCCCTTGGCCCGCAGGGCCAAATGGCCCAGCGCTGCGCAGCCGTGGCCCGAAGGGCCAGACCAAAGCTCGCAGGGCTGCAGGGCCGAGCAGACTTGCGAGCGGCGCAGCCTAGCGGCGGCCGCCCCCTTATAAAGGGCGGCCGCGGGCCCCTATAAATCAGCATCGAGAATATCTGAATCTGAAGAGGGGGGAGATGGCCTGTTTTCTTGAGGAGTAATAAAAAAGGGGGCTAGCTTAAGACTAATCAAGCAAGCTAAAAAGGGAGCTACGAGATTGAGTCCTTCTAAAAAATCATTTATAGGCCAAGAAAGGATTTTGTATAGACTGATAAATAGGCCGATGAATAAGAGTAAAATTAGTGTAATTCCAGTGGTGAGGAGGGAGGCAAAAATGGCCCAGATAATCATTTTCTGTTGTTGTTTGTAGGCAATAAAAACATAATAGAGCACTGTGGGGAGGGCCAGCAAATAGTTCAGCTGCTCTGGACTAATGTTAGGGTTCATTTTGAAGAGCTGTTTGGGACTTAGAAATTAGGTAAGGGGCCATAAAGAATATGCTTGCAAAGCTAAAGAGATTAGCGGTTAGGTAGATGGCAAGGCGTATATCTATGTTTGTTGTCTGGTGAGTTAGAGGTATTGTCAGTAGGTGGACATAGTGATTTAGTCCAAAGAAAAGCACTGGGCCAGTGAAGCTCCAGAGCCAATAATTTTGCTCAGTTGCAATAGCTTTAAGCTGGTAGCGTCCATATAGTACTAGGGCAAGAAAAAAGCTAAAGATGTATAGATAAACTGAAGACTGCATAAGGAGAACGGATTATAAATCAGCGTTGGGAATATTCTGGTTTTTGGAAGGCGTATAATTTTCTAGCCAGCGTTTGTTGCCCCATTTGCAAACACTAATAGCCAAAGAGGCGGTAATAAGAATTTTGGCAATTTCATGTATACTAATAGCCAAGTTGCCAAAAACGAACTGAAAGACTAGGGAGACAACTATTCCAATGAGGATATAGCTGCCAATAAATAGGCCCATGCCAATGAGTAACCATTTGAGTCTGGGAAGTGATTTTTCGGCGGCGCTATCCCAGTACCATTTTCCAATAGCGAGGGCGCCCGAAAGAATAATAATGAGTATAATAAGCATAGGGTAGAACGCAAAGAGGAATAAATTAAAGTCTGGCGTCTAAGATGTCGTCTTCTGAAGTTGATACTTTCTTTTTTAATAGAAGAGGGGCCATCAAGTACGTCCAGATTAAAGAGAGCAAAGAAGCGATAAGTTTAATACTCGTTTCGGATTTAGTGCTGACATTTAGGTCTACTTCTAGTAAATAGACAAATAGAAACATGAGGCCAGAAGCTAGAGTAGCATAAATAGAAAAGGCTAAAAATGCCCATAAATAAGGGTTGTGGCTTGTTTTTTTTGCTAATCTCCAGTAATAGCGTAGAATAATTAGGAGTAAAATTAACGAGATCATAAATCGAAAATAACATTTTGGTTTTTGGATAAAAAGGAAGGTAAAGCTAAACAATGAACAAATGTAAACCGTCAACTTAGCTCTAAGTTTCATCTATTTCATTTGGACCTAATTTTTTAGTCACTACATTTACATCAAATCATCTATACATGCATAAAATTATACTTCTATTATTGATCAGCTTTTTCCCTTTATTATTGGGGGCACAAGGGCTATTTTTGGGCGAGCGCCAAGAGCGATTAGGCAATTATAAAACCTATGCACTCTTAGAATATGAGTCGGATCGCTTTCAGATTTTACGATTTAATAAGCAATTCGAGCAAGCCGAAACAGAGATTTATGATGGACAGCTCCAACTAAAAGGGCGTTACCATTCAGGGAATAAAGTGCGAAAATATGGAGGGGCTATGCATATCCATGGCAAAAACTATTTGCTCTATTCCTACTATATAGACAATAAAGTGCTTAAACGCTATGAGGATGTGAGTCTTTATGCCAAGGAGATTTTGCCCGATAGTTTTCAGTTGGCTCCAGATAGCATTACCCTGATTCCTCCTTTTGATATGAAAGAACGCCTCTACCGAGGCAATTTTGTACTTTCTCCTGATGGAAGCAAGCTATTGCTTTATGACTATGAGGAAGAAGGCGATATTGAAGATATTCGAGGGCTAACCAATAGTATACGTCTTAGAGTGCTGGATATGGATTTAAATCTGCTTTGGGAACGCAAACTAGATCTTTCGCCTAACCAAAGCGGAAAAAGAGTAATTGCTATTCAAAAGCTTAAGATTAGTAACCAAGGAATAATCGCTATTCTCTGCGATCGATTTCGAGAAAAACGCTCTTATCAACTCAAAAAGGTGACTACTGATCCTCTAGTCTATTTTCTAGGCCCAAAAGCAGGCGAATTTGCCCGTTTCAGTCCCAAATTAGGCGAGTTTTTTTACAATGAAATGGATCTACTTTTTGATGCAGAAGGAAATATTTACTGGACAGGGTTCTATTCGCAAAAGAAATACTATAAACAAGGGGGCTATTTCCTAATTAAAATCAATGCAGAGCGCACTCAAGTTCTGGCCAAAAAGAAACAGGCTTTTTCCAATGCCTTAAAGGGCCATTTGCTCCATCGGAAAGTAACTAAAATCAAAGAAAAAACGGAATTACGCAACTACAACTGCATTAGCTTCCGCCAACTGGCCGATGGTCGCCTCATTCTACTCGCAGAACAGCGCCCTTATGGTATACATAATTTTAAAAGTCATAATATTTTTGTGCTCTGTTTTTCTGAGGCTGGTGAGCTACTTTGGGAGCAAAGTATTCTTAAACATAATTCTTTTCCTAAGTCGAAGGCTACCTTTTTACGCCCTTACCTTTGGGAGCAAGCCGGAAACATCTATTTGCTCTTTAATAAAGGCCTTTATGGCCGAGAGTCTGGTGCCTATCTGGCCCAAATTGATGCTCAAGGACAGCTAAAAGAAAAACAGTTATTATCTTACGAATTCAAAGACGAATTGCTTTGTCCCGAACTGAGCTACCCCCTCGAAGATGGTCGCCTGTTTATCGGTTTGCAATCGCTTTATTTCAGATATTATCAATTTGGTTTTCTAGAGCCCCAAAGCTTTATAGAGGCCCCAGAAACAACATCAAAATAATTGTATCATGAATCAAATTTGCTGGAAAAGCCCCTCCAATATTGCTATCATTAAGTATTGGGGAAAGTATGGCCGCCAACTTCCAAAAAATGCTTCTCTAAGCTTTACGCTTTCTGAAGCCTATAGCCAAACTAGCCTCCACTATCGCCCCAAAACAAAAGGCGGTATTCAGTTGCGCTTTTTGTTTGAAGGCCAAGAAAAACCAGCTTTTGCCCAACGTATCCAAGGCTTTCTAGAAAGTATTCTCAACGAACTTCCCTTCCTCGATGAATACAACCTCGAACTAAGTTCTAAGAATTCTTTTCCCCACTCCGCTGGCATCGCCTCTTCGGCCTCTAGCATGAGTGCTCTAGCGCTCTGTCTTTGCGATATGGCCGCCGAATTAGGCCATGGGCCCCAATCAGACCAAGCTGAGTTTTGGCAAAAAGCTAGCTATTTTGCTCGCCTAGGTTCTGGCTCAGCTTGTCGCTCTCTCTACCCAATGGCCGCCTCTTGGGGCGAGTCTAGCCAGCTAAATGATAGCTCGAATCTCTGGGCTAGCCCCTGTGGCAATCTCCTGCACAATGATTTTAAAGCTGTCCAAGATACTATTCTGCTTGTAAGCCGTGCCGAGAAGGCCGTTTCTAGTACTGCCGGCCATAAACTGATGGAAGGTAACCCCTTTGCCCCTCTTCGCTACAAACTAGCAGAGGAAAATCTAGGCAAACTTTTACCCGCCCTCCAATCTGGCGATTGGGAGACTTTTGGCCAAATTGCAGAGGAAGAAGCACTAATGTTGCACGCTCTCATGATGACTTCTCGCCCTTCTTATTTGCTTATGCAACCCAATAGCCTCGCCCTGATTGAGAAAATCCGCGACTGGCGCCAACAAAGCCATCTGCCACTCTATTTTACCCTAGACGCAGGCCCCAATTTGCATTTGCTTTATCCCAAATCTATCCAACAAGAGGTACAGCCCTTCTTAGAAGAAGAATTACTCCCCTTCTGCGAAAAGGGCGGCTATCTCGCTGATGAATTAGGTTGCGGACCCGAAAAATTAACGCTGGTCTAATCACCAACTAAAAGCTTCCTTTAGGAGGCTTTTTTTATGCCGCTATTTTGGGGCTGCCCCGCCCTGCGGGCGGGTCGGGCTGTCTCGCAGCTCGCTGTTCGCTCGGCCCTGCGCCGCCTGCGGCGGCTGGGTCTGGCCCTTCGGGCCACTGCTGCCCATCCCTCAGCCTGCGGCGGCTTCGCCGCCTGTCTCAGATATTTCTAACGATAAATCAACAGTTTTTTCTATTTTTGGCCCCTAAATTAAAGACATATACGATGAGAAAAATAAGCGCCGATTATATTTATCCCATTAGCGAAGCCCCCATCAAAGAGGGCGTTTTGGTCCTCGATGAAGAGGGCCGTATCCTAGAAATAGGTCAACGCGCAGATTATCCCAAAGAAGAGCTTGAAATTCATAAGGGTATTTTGGTCCCTGGCTTTATCAATGCACACTGCCACCTAGAGCTTTCTCATATGCTTGGTAAAGTAGAAACAGGTACTGGCCTGATTGATTTTATTAAGCAGGTGGTTTCTCGACGCAATGCTCCCGAAGCCGAAATTGCCGATGCTATCGCTTGGGCCGAGGACCAAATGATTGCCAATGGTATTGTGGCCGTAGGCGATATTACCAATGTCCCCGATACCTTTGCCCAAAAGGC
>Ga0193958_1000317_pt1 | contig 18867 bp, 8 predicted proteins | sample FB_1_MG_FD_140320 | JGI IMG/M metagenome (GOLD analysis project Ga0193958, IMG submission 140320) | Microbial mat bacterial communities from the Broadkill River, Lewes, Delaware, United States - FB_1_MG | ecosystem: Environmental > Aquatic > Freshwater > River > Microbial mats | place: USA...
CCGGCCCCATTGGCACCCAGCAATAAAGTCACATCACCAAAAGCAATGGTTTGACCAGCGCCATCAATCGACTTGAACCCTTTGATTTCCAGCTCAGTGAGCTTCATTACCACCTCGTTGTTTGGTTAACCTTTTTTGATTTTCATCATTTTGTAGTAGCCACCTCATTCTGGACAAGGCTTTAAGTTCTCCTCTAGCTCAGTGAGGGGTACTTCCATCAATGGCGATATGTAGCCGAACCTGTCTTTTCAAACAAACGCCGGTGATATTTCAAATACGGTAAATGTTCTTTTGCAATCCAGCGGAGTTTCAATACCTGATCCAATCCAAGCAGCTTACGATCTTCTTCCGATACCGCAGGAGACACAATGAGCTCACCAACATCATCAAAGCTGATCAGAAAGCGGTCAAACAATGCATCCAGGTTTGCGCTGAACAGGAAGCCGTTGAATACATTCAACCGCTCATGGTCGCTATCGCATTCAGCCCAAGGCTTGGCATGACTGGCTGTCAGTGCTGCTTTAACAGACAGTCCGGTTACAGCACATGTACCGCCCCAATATTCGAGCATGGCATTTCGATAAGCTTGCTGGCCAACACGTTGGCGAACTAGCTGCTCCACCTCTGTGCCTCGCAATCCGTCAGGCAATTGCCCAAGTTCACGTTCAAGTTCTTCTTGATACTCAGTAACAGCATGATTCGGGAGGGAGGGAGCCAGGTTTGCAGCTATTCTCAATAACCTGCCAAGGTCGTCATCGTTGGAAACCTTAAAACCACCATTGGTGTTAGCAAACATGGGAAAACTTCGCGTTAGCTCTTCATTGATTAACAGGGTTGATGGCGAGGAAATTTGGACATCAAAGATCAGACCACTCTGAATAACTATAGCCGTTGCTGGGTGTCTGGCAGAAGCCAGCACGACCTCTTCTGGTGAGCTAGATTGCACGTATTCAAAACCGAAGTGATAACCGGTTTTTTCGATCAGGCTTCTCTGAAGATAATTCACGCTCAGCCTTTAGCCTTGGCTGCGAGATCTTCATTCAATAACGCACCATCCAGAATGGACTTGGGAATAGCGTTAAAAACACGCTCGATAAATTCTTCATTCCTTAACGTCTCATAAGTGACATCCTTGAAGAACTTATGAATTTTCATGTTTTCGACCAGAGACTTGGCATCAGGAAATGCCTTTTCTAGTTCTCCGGCTACATAGTCTCTGGCCGAAGCCTCATTCATATCAAACAAACCACGGAATTGTGGTGGCGGGTCAAGTAATACGGCTCGGGCTAGTTCGGGTGTAATAGATTCAACAACACGATTCAAGGTCTCTTGCAAATCCTTTGTCAAATCGGTTTTGCAGTTATCTAGCTGCTTCTCGATTTCAGATAACTCGGCTTCGAACTGAGACCTCTTTGACTTGAGCATAATTCGGCCAGCATGCCCAACAGGGATCAGATAGGCCTTGCGCAACTCTTCAAGAGATTCGGTTATATCTTTCAATGCTTTGGGCTTTTCAACCTGATCAAGAACCTTAAGGGAAGCAGATATGCGGCTTTTCAAATCCTTGTCTTTGCTGGCGATCATTGGCAAGGACTTGGGCAGTTGGACACGCCGACTTTGAAGGTTAAAACCGGTAAACGAAAGCTCCACAAATTCAATCAAGGCGCTGTATACACGCGTATGGCGAGCCAGATCAAAAGACTGCGGCGGCGCGATTTCCAAAGCTGTTGTTATTGTGGCAACCATCGCCGTATCGACAACACTTTCTCCTACTGTTGGCATCAGCATTTCGACCTGAGTATCCTCTGGTTCATCCTCTGCCACTTGCGGTAACTCATGCATCAGAAACTGGATTTGGTCTGCTGTTAATACGATGGCATTGAATGCAGAACTGTCCTTAGCCATATCGGATTCCACCAGGCGTGGTGTCGCAGAATAACTCCAGCCGGACTGATCACAAATCAAAATACCAGTTCGTAACCCAGGATGCTGGCGTAGCTGAACGCCAGATTTTTCCAACAGCGCCACCGCTTCATGCTCACCGTAGCCGATACGAGCCACATTGGCGGACACGTCCAACACGACCTGAACCGCTCCGTTACCCAGTCGATTGACTGCTTTAATCAGACTATTCGCAACCTGCGACCGCACTCCAGGAGCCACAAAAATCACACTTGATCGAGCCTGGCTGATTTCCCAAGCCATACGCTCATCATTGAGATTGATAAATAACGACACATCATATCCTTGCTGATAAATTCGAAAAGCTGTTCTGATTAACCCATATTTGAAACATTATTCCACTCAATCATGCGACCACTCCAGTGCTCACCAATCGCCTGGGTAAAATCAGCCCTCACCAGCTTGGCGCGTTGGTTACACCATTGGTCGCTTTGTTGGCGAATGATCAGGCCTTTACGGTAGCTACGTTAATTCAGCTCTCCCTGCTCTGCCACTAGAGGCTGCTTGAAAAGCAACTTCGAATTTGACGATGAATCGAGCCTCAAACACACAGCTTCACTATAGCCTTCAACCGCCTCGGTAGAAGTCGTAACGATATACTGAAAAAACTGTCCGTCATCGGATGAAACACTATTCAACAGAGTCCAGAGCATATCTTCACTCATTTCAGCTTCTCGGGGAGAATCATGAATGAGTAGTCCTGGGTGAAGGCTTCCTTCGTTTCTGCTATCCAGCAGACAAGCAATATCTCCTGCCAGTATTTCTAATACACGATATGTCGTTGATTGTGGTGGGCCTAGCTGAAAGGGGCGGTTAATAAATTTGTCATCGCTATTGAATACTCCCCAACGAAACATCGGAAGGTACTTAGCGATACCATTCATTATCGAGCTAATGACTTTCTTGCGTTCAGTTACCGAGCTACGAACATTTTCATATGCAACGGCACAGCGGCCAAGGGTAGTTTCTAATTCAGCAAGTCTAATCTCTGCCTGGTGAATGTCATTAGTCTGCTCTTTACCCTGAAAGACATTTTCATAGTGTTCATAGTCTTCGATAGCCTCCTGTAATAATTCCTTCGCAGCTATTACCCCCACTTTGCGATGAAGGATTTCTTCCATTTTCTGGCTTAAAGATGAAACTTTCTGATCAATAGGAAGTATCGCAGCCTCAAGCTCTTTCAGCCGCTGATTCAAAGGAAGTAGTTTTTTTTCAATCTCTTCTGCATTCCGTTTTTGCTCAGTAGCTTGTCGATTTCTATCTATTTGTATGAGCTGAACTCTTTGCACTACATGATCGCAATCTCGTAGTAGCCGATTGCCAGGGTCACATCGAGTTGGCAGTTGTTGTTGTAGTGATTGCGCGTCGTTAATCAGCCGCTCCAGCTCTTGCTGGTTCCCAGCCATTATCGCTTCTAACTGGCGAATTTCGTTACAAACAAGATCAATAGCCGAGTTGAGCGGCGCTCTTTTCTCGATCTCAAGCTGACGTTCGTTCTCAATATCCTGAAGCTTCCCCGAAAGTCCTTCTAGCTCGACCGAATATCCTGAAAGTCGTTGTCTGGCGAGATCAACCAGATTTGTGCGCTCAAATAAGTCCGTCGATCTAAACGGAACGGATGTATTTGTATTGAGACGACGATCAAGCTGGCGGCGAACATGGGTCATTAATAGAGCTGGTTCTTCCCGTAGAGCCTTCAACTTGCTCTTTTGAACATCGACAGCTTGCCTGGCTGCTTCCAATCCCTGCAGCGCTTTACCATCGTCCACCAGCCCGAGCAGTATCTGCAAAAGCACTGTCGGTGATTTAGCAGGCAAACTAAACCCCGTACCGGTAGCACGCCACTGGTAATAACTCTGATAACGTGCATTTTGGTCGCGAGAGCACCAAGCCAGAATATGGTGCCACTCAATGGCTTGATCTGAGCCGGGCAACTGCTGGATGGGCAGAGCATTAACGAAGGTCTCTGTTAACGCTGCTTGATAAAGGTCAAACTCATTATCCACTTCGTTACTGGCTAGCTGTTGCCAATCAGCAGTTCGAGAGGCTTTATATTGCTGTTGATGCTGCCAGGGTTTCAGTACCGTCCAGCGCTGTTCACCAATATGAACCAGTGCTGCTACAGCGCCTTTCTTTAAATCCGAATTTTGCAGCAGCTCGCTCTTAAGCGACGTCCCCTCTGACCACTGAGGATCATTCAAGACGAAACGCAACAGCTGGCAAAATGCTGTTTTACCGACGCCATGGCCGGAACTTTCTTGAGACTGGGGAGAGACAATCAGATTGAGCCCTTGCGTCAGAGTAACCTCACGCAAAGGCTGCGGCGCACTTAATGAATCCAGAATCCAAAGCTTTTCAACCCACAAACGAGGTTTGGTTCGACAGCCATCAGTTGCCCCAGGAGTATCCATTCTTTTCTATCCTTTCTTGACTGCAATGCCTAAGTCTTCAGAGCTGGTAGTTCGCGTACTCATCACATCAGCCAACTTACGCTCCTGTTCAGCACGAGCTGAAATCAATACTTTCGCCAGAACTTCAGTTCGATGATCGCCCAATATATCCGAAAGCAAAGATGGATCCGAAATAGATAAAGGCTGGGAGCCGGGTACTTTCAACAGACTTCTGAGCCAATTAAACACCTGTTGCCAGCGACTGGAGCTTAGAGGCTCTAGCCACGGCGCAAGTGCGGATACTTCCGAAGTAGATTCAGACAAATTCGTTGAAAGAATCAAAAGCAGGTTGTTGTCATCAACAGGGCCTTTCTGAAGAAGTACGTCACACACAACACCTGCCCACCAGTCCTCTATCTCGTTGGCAGGTGTTCCATGGGCGAAATACTCCTTCAAAGGATCTTTCCGACGAACAGAAATATCCTCGTGATCGCTACCAAGAGTACCCGCTTCCAGTTTATCCCAGGCTTCCAGTACCAGACGCTGGGTGCGGTATTCGCCGTACAGGCCCATTTCCTTGTTTTTCAGTACCCGGAAGGTTTCAGACGGGTAGTCTTCGCCCATCACGTCCGCCGGGTCGAGGATATAACGCAGCTCGTCGCGGGTCAGACCGTAAAGCCTGGCGTAGTAGGCATCCAGTTCTGCCCGAAAAATAGCGCGGCGCTGTGGGTCAAACCTAAATGGTTCACCGGCATAGCCCAAATCTTGAGCCCAGCCTGATAGGTCGTCAGATGTATAAGTCAGTTCTAGCACTCTCTGAGCGATAAAACTTTGGTCAAATTCTGAATAATGCTCAGGGGGGAGAACCGGAAATTGTTTTAAATAGAAATATGTAAGTGATGTTCCGCCCACTTTTTGTCTTGCAACAAAATCCAGAACTAATGAATTTAGATTGCCAAATAGAAGAGACGAATCTACCGCTGTTAAGCTATCTTTTACCATGATTAGCGGGGTCTTATGATTCACACATACTAATGGTATCAGACTTGAAATCACCGTCCTTTCGTCGGTTGCACGGCAGATATCACGCCATCCCATTAACCAGTCACGATTCCACTGCCAGACCAGATTTCCGCCCCGATCGTATTTGGTCAGGCGTTCTTCCACTTCGTCTTCATTCACCCAGTACCTTGGTGTGACGGCATAACGGGCATCGGCTTTTTCTAAAACAGACATATCACGAGCAGAATCATCTTCATAGGTGGCCCAACGATGATCAAACTGATGAATCATTTTGGCTTCGTATAGCGGTACCCGACCAATGCCTGGCGCATCTTTAAACAGATGACTGTCGTTAGACATATGCATCATCGCCATAAAGCTGATGCCCCACGGGTTGCCGTTTTCCTGGGTTTCGTTGATCAGTACGGGAGCAGCGCGGTAGAGCTTTTTGGTCAACTCGGCATCACGTTCGCTACGAAATACCGGGCAGGTCAGGGTATTGGGGTTGATCAAATGAAAATCGTCAGCTGAAAGGGTGAAATGACGACGTTGATCCAACAACTCATCCATTGATTTAGCATGAAAAGTAAATTCGGACTTGTCAGTATCACCGAGAGTAATCAGGCAAAAAGCATCGCGACTGTCAGTGCCAGGAAAAATACGTCGAATTTCCCAAAAGCCATACATACTCACGAGCCGCCCACTCTGGGATATATGACCAAAAAACGCCTTGGTGGAATCATCGGTGGCAATACCGGTTGGCACGATAAACCCGGAACGCCCCGTTTCAGCGGTGATCTGTAGAATCGTTTCGCTGAACAACGCATAGGTATTGACGTCACCCACACCGGTCAGTGCATAGCGTCCGCCTTCATTACCATTGACATGCATAAAGGCACTGGCTGCTTCGGCGGTGCGTTTGGCGGTCACGAACTCGTTATACAAGCGTATTTCAGCCTGACATTCGTGTTCCGGATGTGCAATTTCCGGGTACAGATGTTTGGCCAACATGCCTTCGCTTAACCACTGAATCCGTTGCGCACGTTCTGCCTTATTTTTGGCATCGGTGACGTCAGTGCTGCGGGTGGCAAAGAACTCTTCTTCCTGCAGTTTGATTCGTTCCCACGGCGGGTTGCCGAGTACGCAGTCAAAACCACCCTGAGCAAAGACTTGCGGATAGGCCAATGGCCAATGGAATACGCTGGCGTTACTACAAGCCTGCATGGCCTGGTTGCGAATACTCAGGTGCTGTTCGTTGTGTTGATCGTTGACCAGCTCCAGATACAGATTGGCCGTGGTCGGGATCTGCGCTTCGGTGTCTTCGGTTTTGGCCATTAAAAACGCGCCCAGTAGCATATCGGCAGCGTGACGTAACGGGCTGTGTTTGGCCTTGTCGAGAAAGGCCAGGTAGGCCGCTTCCTGTTTGGCGATTTGTTTGGTGGTGCGCTGCGGCATGGCCTCGATGGCTTGCAGCTCGGCCAATTGGCTGGCTTGCTCCAAAGGCAACTTGAACTGTGGGCTTTTACGATCTTTTTCCAGCTGCTTTAACGCGGCGGTATTCGCTTTACCCAGCGCTTTGCATACGGGCTTTTCATCACCGGACAAGGCCTTAAAAGCTGCTTTCGGAATACCGTATTCCAGTGCGTTCAGGTCAGTCAGGCCCAGTAAGGCATCACCGCATTGCAGGTGGTGATCAAGGAACGACAGTGGCTGGCCTTCTTCAAAACCTTCCAGCCAGAGCGCCATACGAGCCAGCTCCAGCGCCATTGGGTTGCGGTCAACACCAAAAATACAGTTGGCCACCACATCACGCAGGGCGTGACGATAATCGGCGGGTTTTACTGCACCGTCTTCGGTGCGTAACTGTGCCAGCTCCTGAGCCAGTCGGCGTGCCGCTGCCAACAAAAAATGACCGCTGCCACAGGCCGGGTCGATCACGCGAATGCTGAGCAAGGCATCGGTTGGATTGCTTTTATTGGCTTCCAGCCGTTGCTTGATCACGGGTTCCAGTGCGGATTTGATCAGCTCCTGCACCAGTGAATCCGGGGTGTAATAACTTCCTGTTTTTTTTCTATCGTTTCCTTTAGCTGATTCGATCAACTTCCCAAGCTGGTCATGCCCAATAAATCCAAATTTCTTTGCCGATAAGTCAATATCAGGCACCAACTCCAGCAGGCTTTCGTACACACTGCCCAACTCTTCCGGGCCCATATTGCGGTAGTCGATGGGGGCCGGTGAGCCCTTGTGCATGGCCCAGCGTAAATGGTGCATGGCTCTGAGCAGATGCAGATTATACAGGCTGGAAACATCCAACGCTTTGCACTGTCGTGAGTTGAACAAGCCGCCCAGCGCAGGCAGATCGAGGCGCTCTTCACCGTCAGCCAAACCGGCAAACACAATTCGCAATGACTGCCATTGGTCGTCAAAGCGATTGAGGTTACGACGCTTCAGGCAGGCATCGCGCAGGCGGCCCAATGCATAGCCCTGAGCGTAAGCACGGCGTGCCCGAATCTGGACTTTGGAGAGTTTTTTGCCAGTGTTTTGTTCTGCATCTTCCGGGTGCAGCAGGCCGCGTTCTTCCACCGTAAATAGAAAGATCAGGCGATACACCAGCCGCAGCAGTTGCTGAAAGTATTCGTTCTTGCTGAGTTCACCATTGGCCAACTGTTGGCGCAAAGCCTGGTTAGCTGGGTGTTGAATAAACCCTTCGCCCAGCGTTAGCAGTGCTTGCTTTACACTATCGCTAAGCCCCTCACGTACACGGGTGCCTTCGGCCTTGCCGGTTTCGCGCCATTGCTCCCAGGCGCTCTGTTCTGGCTGAGAGTTCAGTGCCGCGCGGCTGACATGCAATAAACGCCATAGGCTGGCGAATTCGCTGAAGCGCTGGCCTTCGAGCACATCTTGCAGATCAAATTCAAGAAAGCTTGGGCGCGTCAGGCTGGCAGCATCACGCAGCAGGCGCAGTTGCTTGCCGTTGCTGACAATGGCCCACAGGTGCTCTTCGCTGGCGTTCAGCAGCTCTTGCGCCACCTGGAATGCCGATTTTTTACGGCTGCCACTGCCTTCTACTGCCAGCTCAGGCAGACCGTCATCCAGTTTGGCGTTAAAGGGGGCGACCACTACCGGAATATGCCCGGCAACAAGGCTAATGGGATAGCGACGCTCGTTAACCTGTAAGGGCTCGGTTGGTTGCAGAGTGACGTAGCCAAAGGCATCGCGTAGAAATTCCTGCACAAAGCTTTGGGTAACCGCCTGGGCATCAACGTCTTCTCGCTCCAGTTTGGCTGCGAAGAGCTTCCACTGGGCACAGGCAATCTGAAAGGCACGACTGTATTCGTCTTTGAGCTTCAAGCCCTTGGGAATTTGGTAATCCGCTTCGGTTTGCAGGTTAGCCTGGCCCAATGCCGCTTTTTCAAGCTGGTCGGGTAAAAACAGGCCGCCTTCCAGAGTAATACTGGGCAGGTTCAGGGCGCTTTTCGGTTGGCGTTTTACTTTTCTCATAGTCGTTCCTTACAGCGCATCTGGCAGCAGTACATAGACACCGATGATATCCACCGGCAGACAGGCTTTAACGCTGTATTGGCCCACGTCGCGTGCCGCTTCACGTACACGACGGTGATCCGCCAACAGGGCGTTAGCCCGTTCGCTGGTCAGTTGTTCCAGTTGCGCTTGCTGACCCTGCATAAAATCCAGAGCCCACTGAATTTCTCGACTGATCAGTTCTTTTGGCAAGTTGCCGCTAGGTTGGCACTCCAACAGTTGGTTCACTTCATAGCCACTGATCCATTCCGGGTTGTTTCGCCCCTTAATCGCGATGGCCAAGGTTTCTTCAGCCATTAACTGAAACGGCTCACGGCGACGCACATATTCAAGCTGGTGGCGTAAACGCAGTAAATACACCGTAGTCACTACCTCAACACTGTCGGTTTCTGCGGCGGCACAACGGGCGGCAATAGGTTTCCTGTTGCTGCCTGAGCCGCTATCGCTTTGCAGGCTTTCTTCCAGCAGGTGATCCGCAAAGATACTGACCAATGGGTGGCTGCGGTGCAGTTCGTTGAAGTCGATGATGAGTGGCTGTTCGATGCCTTCATCAGCCAGGCGCTGGCGTAGAATTTCTGGCGTATTGGCAGGCAGGAAGCGATAACGATCGCCACGGCTGGTTTCCAGAGGGGCATTCAGTCGCGCTGCAGCGGTTTTAATAAAGCGCTGCACATCGGCTTGAGTGCCAAGTGAATCTTGCTGTCGTTGCCACTCGGGCATCACTTCTTCTGGCTTTAGAGAACGCTGAGCAAATACCGTGCGGTTGGATTTGGCTTTTTCCAGTGCGTTTTGCCACTGGGTTTGCACTGGCGCGAGCAGTTCTTCAGCGTCAGCAAACATATCCAGCGTGTGTGGCGTCGCCACGCTGCTGCGTTTCATCAAGGCGGCTTTGACTAGCGCCTGATTGATGCGGTTGTCGTCTTCTGGCATCGGCACCAGTACGCCCAGCTCTTTCTGGATGGCTTCGCCTTTGCGCAGAATCACGTTCAACACAAAGCCATCGACCGGGTTGTCCTGACCAAACATCATGGTACAGCGCACCTCGTTAGCCTGCTGGCCAAAACGATCTACACGGCCTTCCCGCTGTTCGTGACGTGTCGGGTTCCAGGCCAAATCGTAGTGAACGACAGCCGTAAATAGATGCTGAAGGTTAATACCTTCCGACAAACAGTCAGTGGCCACCAGAATACGTTGCTCGCCCTCTTCCATGTCTTCGACTTTCAAACGCCGTTCTTCTGGCGTCAGTTCACCCGTAACAGCCTCCACCAGCGCTTTCGGGAAATGCTTGCGCAGGTGTTCGGCGACGTAGTGCGCCGTGGCGATATAACGGCAGAAAATGACCGGTTGGAAACCATCCGCAATCAGTCCATCCAGATGCTGAATCAGTGCTGAAAGCTTGGGATCACCTTTTTTACCGCTGAGGCGTTCGGCCTCATCAATCAGTGCTTGCAACGACTGGTTCTGAAGCTGAGCTGGCGGTTCAATGTCGGATGACATCAAATCGTCAGCTTCACCGTCGTGCAGGCGTTCGTCAGTAAGCAGGTCATCGCTACTCTCAACGCCTTCAAGACGATTACTTAAGGCCTTTACTGCGGCAGCAGGTGAAGACGCCACGCAACGCAACAGCGCCAAAGTGGCGTACCAGATTAGACGAGCGCTGTTCTCACCTTGTTGCTCGACACTTTCAGCCAGTTCGACGCAGTATTCCTGTACTGAATCAAAAAACCTGCCCCAGTCACCGGTAAGTTTGTAGGTCACATCTGACTTCATTCGGCGCGGGAAACCACTGCCATCACCGGTTTCGATTTGCCATTCAGTGATGTCTTTACGACGACGCTGGACAAAGTGACGCGCCAGTTCCTGCCGCAACAGGGAATTGGCGGAAGTGCTCTTCTGTAGATCAACAAACTTTGGATTCAGAAGAGATACCAGATTGTAGAACGCATTTTCATCGCCTGAGTGAGGTGTGGCGGTCAGCATGATCAAATGTCGTTCTTTATTCGCGGCCAGGCGCTGCAGCAACTCGAAACGCAGCTGTTTGCCCTGACCAGAGGAAGCACAGGTATGGGCTTCATCAACGATGATACATTCCGGTGCAATCGACAGAAAATGCTCACGGTGACGCTCGCTCTTGATGTAATCGAGGCTGACGACAATCACCGGGAAGTGATCCATCAGGTTCACGCCATGTGGTACCTGACGTTCAACGCGACTGGCGGTTGCCGACGTCAGCGCTTCGGCGTGCAGGTTAAAACGGTTTTCCAGTTCAGACTGCCATTGTTCGACCAGATGCGGAGGACAAAGCACAGCAAACTTCGAGATTTCCCCACGATCCATCAGCTCGCGAACAATCAGGCCCGCTTCGATGGTTTTACCAATGCCCACGTCGTCGGCGATCAGCAACCGCACGGTGCTCAAGCGCAGCGCCATCAGCAAAGGCACCAACTGATAAGAACGCGGCTCTACCGCGATATTACCGAACGAACGGAATGGGCCACCGCCAGTACGCAGTTTCAGGCGCAGCGCATCGCGCAGCAGCAAACCACCGGAATGGTTGCCCGGAGCATCTGCATTCGGCCATGGAAACGTAGCAGGACGCACCGGCTCGATTTCCAGATCCGGAATCAGGGCAATGATGTCGTCATCGGTGCCACCTAACGGGCGTAAGCGTAACCAGTCATTCGAAGATTCGCTTTGTACAACCCACTCACGGCCACGAGCATGAACCAGGTTACCTGGCAAGTAGTTATGTTCTTGTGTCATTAATCAGCATTCCCGGCCACGCCAAACACATTCGCGTAGTCGTTGAATAAGGTGTTCCATTGGGTTGGGTCCGATGCATCGATACATGCCCAGCCCTTATCAGTTAATGCGCGCATGATGTCTTCTGAAACCACGTCGGTAAAGGCCAGTGTTCGTGCGCCTTTGAATTGAGCCGTTGCTGTAGCTTCACCGCCGGATACCGCAACAAAAGTGGCAGAGGGTTGTTTCAGCCCCTGCCTGGCGATTTCATTAAGAAAATCGCTGGCAATATCGCCACTGCTGGTTCCGATAACAGGAGAATCCGTTGTGGCGACCGACTCCAGCTGAACACTCGAGTTCGCCAGAGCCACCAGCAGCTCCAAGGCTTCCTGGTTACGGCGGTTGATATTTTCATGGTCTGGCTGATTGAAATAGGAAAGCAGACACTGATAGCAGCCTGCTTCACAAATGGAATTACCCAGATCATCTTTTTTTTCTGTGGCGACCAGCTTTGAGGCATCCCACTGTTCTTTATCAGGTTTCTGGAAGTGCATGATTTCCAGTGCCTTGTTAGCGACAATCGCCAGACTTTCCGGCTCGGATGCCAAGCGTGTTAATACACCAGCACCACCTTCAGCTGCTTCATAAAACAGCAGGGACTTACGGTCATCCAGTTTTGGCAAAGGCTCGGCAACCAATTCAGACTCTTCTATCTGAAAGGTCATTTCGACGCCACGCTTTAATGCAGCTTGTACGGTTGCCATAGCCTCTTTGCTAGGAGTAGCCAACGGTGCAAGGATCAGCAGATTGCGATGATCTTCAACAAACGGAACGATGCGCTGGCTAGCTACTTTCTCCATAGCGCCTTCTTCTTTAACGCTATCATCACTGTCATTCGGGTCGTCCTGTTTGCTCCAGAGCCCGGTAATCGGATTGATGTAGAAACCAAGCTGATTTTTATCTTTACGACGACGCCACCCTCGGTTGATACGCCATATACGAGCAGCCGGAGCATAGGTCAGTTCTGCCAACGGCCCATCATTGGTGCTGACAATGGCTTTTTCTTTCTGAATTTTTGCGTCTGGCCCTGGCAAGAAGCGGTAGGTTGTTTGAAGCTCAAAACCCTGACGCTGACGGTCTTCGTCATTGATAGAAATCCGTTCTACTGGCAGAGTTTCGACAGTTTCTATTCGATAGAGCTCTTTAACCCAATCTTCTTCACCCAGCAGCGCATCACAGTTTTCACAACGCTCAACCAGAGGCTCACCTTCACCCGGTTGCCCGAGGTGACCATAGCCGCACTGGCTGCATACCCGAGATGTGATGGTCGCCAGCGAGCTGTTGCCAGAGATATGGTCGCTGTCGCCGACATTAAGCTTGGCTCGGACGACGCGATACATTCGACCCTGATGGTAAATCAAACTGCGTGGGCCAAACTCTGACAGAGCAAGGAAGCGCGGACGACTCACCATGCTGCCTTCTTCATCCTTGCCAGATCGGCCTCCACGAGCAGGAATCCATGCCATGAGTGGCAGACGCGGGAAGTTATATCCCGGCAAGAATCCCTGGCTGGCCAAATAACGATAAGTGTAGAAATCCGAGTTTTGGGTGTTTGATGTTTTCTGAAGCTGGTTGTATTGGTTGGATGCATCGACCCACCGACGACGGGCATTTGCACGCTCCATATCGGTTGAGGTGTGACTCTTGGTAATGGCTTCGGCCATTTCCATTTGCTTGAGGGTTGCCTCAACCAATGCACGCCAACGATCCAGTGCTTTCGAGAAGTTCTCTGGCGCTCTATTAATGACGGACTCGATATAGTCAGGCGTGAACCATTTACTGGTGTTCAAATCGCCTTCAAGCTGTTTAATTACACCTTCAGCAGAAACTCGTGCTTTGGCAATGACGGCGGGGGCAGACAAACGAGTTTTTAAAGCATCCAGCAACGGCATGCCGTCAGACTCTGGATCTACCAATGGCCTGATGCTGCTATCTAGTTCAACCTCTGCCGCCGCCAACCATACTGCTTGCAGATGGCTTTCAATGAGCTCTCGATTGCCCAGATCCAGCGTTGGAGCTTTCACAACACCGTGTACCATTTCATTGGCATTATGGAAGAACCACTGATCATGCGGGCTCAAGGAGGCACAATAGGTAATCACCAGTGCTTGCTGACCAGAACGACCTGCACGACCGCTACGTTGAGCGTAGTTTGCCGGGGTCGGCGGTACGTTACGCAGATAAACTGTATTCAGTGCCGAAATATCAACACCCAGTTCCATGGTCGGAGAGCAAAACATCACTGGTAAGCGTTCCAATGGCGTTTCATGGCCCGGTTCATCAATCCAGTCTTTTTGGTCTTTTTCGGTGAAGCGGAACCGCTGTTCAAGTAACTGACGCCGTCCAGCATCAACCTGAGCGGTATGTTCTTGTGCTTCAAAATAGAAAAGCGGATGGCTTGGCTGCTTCAGTAGCTCAGCCAAATTGAGATAAAGCTGGCGAAAGTATTCGTTTGCTCGACTGGTATCCACAACGGGCTCATCCGTAAGATGCCAATCCAACGCCGAGGCATTCAATCGGTAACCGACCAAACCTTTCTCGATATTGTGTTTTTGCACATAGCCATATAGAACTGAGACTTCAAGCAAAGCGTTGATAACCTCTACCCACTCGTCGTCCTTCCAACTGGCAACTTGTCCGGCAAAAGAGGTCGATTTCCAGAATTCCGCAGTTTTAATGATTTTGATGATGCGTGAGCGGACACCTGCAGAAACCAGATCTGCTCTTGGCTTGCCACGGTATTCCGGGCGCTTGGTAAGAATCAGATAGCGAGAGGTTTCGAGTTTCTCATCAGAAGCAAATGCCCATCGTTCATTCAAATAGTTGAAAGCACTGCTCTTTGCCTTGTCTTGTTCAACGGGGTCGAGATAACGACTGTCCAAACACAAGCCTCGACGCATTTCATCAAATAGCACTCGGCAGAGATTTGCTCGATTGTGGGTATTGAGCTTGGTGAGCACGGAATTATTCGTGTCTTTGAATAGTTGCTCATCCTGACAGAATTCGTCCAAAGATTTGTAATCTACCTTCAGGAGTGCAAGCTGATCCAGGTTTGGGTTATTGAAGCGCCAGCCTCTACGAAGATCACGCAACAGTCGATAACCTATGATGTATCGGAGTGTTCTCTGAGCTTCCTGACGCGCCAGTCCCATCAGCTTTGGTGTTCTCAGGTATTCAGCCAATGTAGCTTCATCTAACTTATTGAAGCCAAGCGCCTTGAATACTTCTTCAGATAAGTGCTCTTCATCCAATACCTTGTAGTTGGACTGAAGCGCACCAATCAAACCAGCCCGAAGAGTGAGTAGAAAGATAAAGTCATTAAAATGCCCAGCCTGAAGCGCCGCATCCTGACGGTTATCGGTAAAGCCAAGTAATTTACGAGGATCGGGAGTTCCTTCAGGTAATTCTTTCATGGAGAACAGTTGGCGCAATGCCGATAGCGCCAGCACAGTCGTCGCAGAAGATCGACCTTCACCAGACAGGCTTGCCAAGCGGTTTATGTCTTTGCCATGCGCTTCATGCAGTTGGCTACAGTTAAGGCAGAATCGAAATTTACCTGGGATGTACCAGTATTTCTGGCCACGCCCTGCAATACCATCAGCGGAGATGGTGAACTCAACGGGGCGAGCTCTTTTGTAATTAGACTTCAGCTTAGGCTCGGCTTTAGAGAAGTCGATCCAGCTTTCGGGTAGATCTTCCAGCCCACCTTTGTAGTCCAGTTCCTCATGAGTCGGGCATAAGAAACCAAAGTTCATATCTTCGTTGTCAGCTGTCGTGATCTCACCAATATCACGTGGATCGAATCGAATTTGGCCGTAAGTGGTTTTCCATACCGGGTGGTATTCTTGGCCGCAGTCACGGCAAAAATGGGTCGAATACAGCTGTATCAACTGGTCTTGTTTGCCAGGCGCAAAGCGCTGGGCATCAAGGGTGATTGTACGACGCTGTGGTACTTCCAGTGTTGCCTGAACCTTACCCGGACCACTGATAAACTGATGAAGTTTGAATGCAAAAGGCGCGCGCCCTTGCGGGGTACGAATATCATGTGCAGCTACCAGAAACTTCTGAAGAGCTTTTGATGCCTCTTCTGAGGAGACACCCGCATGATCAGCCAGCATCTCCGAAGCTGCTGCTAGCGTTTTCGGTTGGGCACGCTTTGGAGGTTCGTCACTCGGAATTTCAATACCAAGATTCAATTCGACCCAAATCGCCAAGGGGGAATCCTGAAACTCTTCAAAACCACTCCAGCTGAATTCCTCTTTGAGTACTTCAGCTTTCAAAAGATATTTGATCGCTGCAACGTCTTTGGACTGATTTGTAACCCGTTCCAGAGTTTCACCGATAACATCGTGTTCGGTAATTTTGGTACCAAACAGCTTGCTCGATACCTCTGCTACAACTCGGTTACGATCGGCCTGTTTACCAGTACTGGACATAGTTGCAGACGTGCCAATACAGGTCATTTCTGTAGCAGACAGCCGCTCTCGCAGGCGGCGAACCAGAACAGCAACATCCGCCCCTTGGCGGCCGCGATAGGTATGCAATTCATCCAGAATCAGGAAGTCCAGACCTTGGCAGTTCTGAACGACTCGACGATCTACCTCTTCATAACGCGTAAGAATCAGTTCCAACATCATGAAGTTCGTCAGCAAAATATCTGGAGGATTGTTCGCTATTTGCTCTCGCTGAGTTTTGCTTTCTTGCCCGGTGTAACGAGCAACAGTGAATGGACGAGACTCAGCAGGGAGGTCCACTAAAAACTTATCCAGTTCTTCAAGCTGGCTATTCGCCAAGGCGTTCATCGGATAAATCACAATGGCTCGAGTACGAGGTTCCGAGTCTTTATCCTTACCCTTCAGGATGGCATCGACGACAGGAATAAAGAACGACAGCGATTTACCAGAGCCAGTACCTGTCGTAACCACGTAGCTCTGCTTTTGTTGACCCTTGGCTAAGGCTTCGATCTGATGCTTATAAAGAAACAAAGGGTCTGAGCGACCTTCTGTTTTACCTGTACGGAAAATCTCAGCGCACAGCGGATGCAAAGAGCCATCTTGAGATAGCTCCTGCACAGTCCCCTGACGCTTGTAATTAGGGTTGATCTGAATAAGTGGCTCTGGCCAATAGCGTCCTTCTGCATATTCGTCCTCGACGACTCGTTTGATGTCATCGGCGGCAATGGTTACGAAACTTCTGGAAAACGTACTGTACTCATCGACCAACTCGTCCCTGAAATCAAAAACGCTTTCCATCTCTTCATCCTCAACATACACCAACGTACCAATTCAAATAGTTCAAGCAGATGAACACATTTCTCGACTCGCTACCTTTGCATACAAAGAAAATAACGCAAGCCACATTCACTCCACGAATATGGATAGCTAAAGCGCGAGTTTAGAATCTGTAAAAATGGTCAATTTTTTGCCTCAGGCAACTGATACAACCGCTCTAACGTGTCGTTATCGGTCACTGGTTGTAGGTGTTCCACCGTGAGCGTATCGATGCGGGGAACATCGTCGTTATATTGCTTTCGTGCGCAGTAGCGCCGGTAGACATCCGGTCGCAGGTATTTGCAATGAGACATCAGCTCCGACTGCATGGCATTTATGGCTCTGCGATACCTTTCCCGTTCAAATACCCATTTCAAAGCAGCGGCTGATCCAAGTCGTTCATTGTCCAGTACGCCCGACCAGGCTTGCGTCTCCACTTCCCACACAATGGTCTCCGAACATGGATGCTGTACATGAGCAGGTTTGTTGATTCTCGCATGGTCAGGAAAACCGCAGATACAGTTCATCGGATGGTACAAGCCAGGATTATGAAAGCCTTCGACCAACTCAAACAGATCGAACACCATCTCTTCCTGCATACGCTCTGCAATGCCTGATAGTCGGACTTCAGCCCCGACTTCAATGATGGGGTCATCAGGGTCGAAGATCAGCTCGCCGTAACACACTTCCCACTCTAAACTGGCCTGAAGCTCAACTACGGTGCTCATAACAGCCCTTGTCGATTGACCTCGTACCACACAAACGGCGACATCCTTTTCAGAAAACTGGCGGTAAATTCACCCGCTATGTAGTCACCAAAATGCGAAGCCCTTAACCGACAGCAATTGACGTCATCCAACCCAAGGCGATCAATCGTGTCGATAACCTGCTGCTCAGTATGAGAATCCAAATCGGAACCTGGGAAAATCCGACCGCTCACCAGTTCAAGCTGGAAGTAACCGTTTTCAATCAGGAAGGGGTCGAGAACATTCTGAAACTCGCGTTTACGGCTATTCATCCGGCTGCAAACCAAACGGTAGTTTGACCATTCATAGGCTTGGGAAGGCATCAGTGACTTGGGTGCAAAATGATCAACACTGCCAATTACCGTTACCCGTTCAATATAAACCGCCAGATAAGCACAGGTACTGCTGTACTGATCGAACAAATCATCCAGGCAGTCTTTCCAATAGGCGTTGATCTCGGTTTTCCTGGGCAGAGGTTTGTCGAGCGCAATCCCTTTCTCTTTTAAGTGCGCCAAGCCCTTTTGCCGAACCTTGGTATCGAAATCATCGGGTTCTGGTTGCGGTGTGACATGTAACATCAGAGCCAACCCTTTTTCTCACCCACAAAACGCCAGCGCACCCAGAATGGATCGGTATCACTGAGTACTTTCTGTAATTCCGTATGTAACGCGAGAGCATCCTGTTTGGAAAAGTTTGGGGAAACCATGGCATGGGCCGCTTTTTCGAGGGCTTGTTCTGCTTCCAGAGATCCAGCGCCTTTTTGATCGAAAGCCTCGCTGGTTAGCCAACTCGCGGCATCGCCTTGACGTATAAACTCACGTCGAGTGAGTTCAACCTGTTGATCTCTGAAGTCCAGATCAAACCAGGCATCTTTACGGGCATCAAACAACGGCTCTGCCGAGGCCATGATCAACGGTGAATGAGTTGCTGTCACCACTTGTACATCGGGGCCGGTTGCGAGTTCTTCCATGACTTTGAGCAACGATGGAACAACCGAACGCTGCCAACTTGGATGCAGGTGAGATTCCACTTCATCAATCAGGAAGATCACTTGCTGTGTCGGCTCTTCATCCAGCAATTTGGCGGCCATTTTGTGTTCTTGCCAGGCCCAAATCAGAAAGTAAGCCAAAGCCAAAATTCGGCGAATACCGGAAG
>Ga0193958_1000318_pt1 | contig 18851 bp, 12 predicted proteins | sample FB_1_MG_FD_140320 | JGI IMG/M metagenome (GOLD analysis project Ga0193958, IMG submission 140320) | Microbial mat bacterial communities from the Broadkill River, Lewes, Delaware, United States - FB_1_MG | ecosystem: Environmental > Aquatic > Freshwater > River > Microbial mats | place: USA...
ATTCGGTTGGCAGTACGCCTTCTTCACTACGCTCGATGGTGTGTTCGTTCAGGGTACGGTAGTGGATCAGGTCAGCAATGGTGCCGATCTTCAGATCGTGCTTCTCAGCAAACTTTTCCAGATCCGGACGGCGCGCCATGGTGCCATCTTCGTTAATGATCTCGACAATCGCTGCCGCTGGAGTGCAGCTGGCCAGACGCGCCAGATCACAACCGGCTTCAGTGTGGCCGGCACGGCTCAGTACGCCGCCAGGCTGTGCCATCAGCGGGAAAATATGACCCGGCTGGACAATGTCTTCAGCTTTGGCATCGACTTTAACGGCGGTACGTACGGTGTGGGCACGGTCGGCAGCGGAGATACCGGTGGTAACCCCTTCAGCCGCTTCAATGGACATGGTGAAGTTGGTGGAGAACTGGGCACCGTTGCTCTGTACCATCAACGGCAGCTGCAGCTGCTCACAGCGCTGACGGGTCAGCGTCAGGCAGATCAGACCACGGGCATGAGTCGCCATGAAGTTGATATCTTCCGGCCGCACCATCTCAGCGGCAATCACCAGATCGCCTTCGTTTTCGCGGTCTTCATCGTCCATCAGGACAACCATTTTGCCCTGACGAATGTCGGCAATCAGTTCTTCGGTACTATTGAGTTTCATCGTCCCGTCTCTTTAACTTTTAACGGTGTAAAAAACCTGCCTGAGCGAGTGTTGCCATGCTCAGACCACCTGTATTGTCTGTACCCGATGCCGTGTCGGCAGCGGTACTGCCCAGCAGTCGCTCAAGGTAGCGGGCGATAATATCTACTTCCAGATGCACGGCACTGCCAGCGCTGTAGCGGTCGATAATCGTCTGCTGTGCCGTGTGCGGTACAATATTCAGTTCAAAACAGTCGCCGTCAATGGCATTTACCGTCAGGCTGACGCCATCTACAGTAATCGAGCCCTTGGCGGCCACATAACGCTGGATGCTGGCGGGCATGCGCACACTGAAGCGAATGGAGCGCGCATCATCACTGCGCCGCATCACTTCTCCCACAGCATCCACATGGCCGGTGACAATATGGCCACCGAACCGGCTGCGCGGCATCATCGCCTTCTCCAGGTTGACGATTTCGCCCACCTGTAGCTGTTCAAAACGGCTGTGTGCCAGCGTCTCACGCGAAACATCCGCCCAGAAACCATCACCCGGCAGCTCCACCGCCGTCAGGCAGACACCATTGGTGGCGATGCTGTCACCCAGTTGCACATCAGCCAGGTCCAGTGTACCGGTACGGATGTACAGCCGCATATCGCCGCCTTTCATCTCAATCGCGGCAACGGTACCCAGCGCTTCAATAATGCCGGTAAACATCAGGCAGTCTCCTGGTAATCCGGCTGAAAACTCAGCCAGAGGTCCTGTCCCACCTGACGGCTGTCAAGCAACGTCATCGGCACCTGCTGGGCCATGCGGGTCAGGGGTAGGTCAAACAGTGGCCGGGCATCGCTGCCCAGCAGTTTCATCGCCATAAACAGCTCAAGCCGGTCTAAAAGCTGCTGCTCAATAAAGGCTCCGGCCAGGGTCGCGCCGGTTTCCACCAGCACTTCGTTACACTGCTGCTGATCAGCCAGGTAACGCAGCAAGGCAGGCAGATCAACCCGGCCCGCCAGGGCAGGCAGCTGCACCAGCTCGGCACCGGCCTGCGCCAGTTCATCGGCGCGGGCAGCAGGGTCAGCACAGTACACAATCAGGGTGCGGCCCGGCTGGGTCAGTATTTTTGCCGTCAGCGGGGTACGCAACTGGCTATCCAGCACCACCCGCAGCGGTTGGCGTTTAACAATCTCAGCGGCATTGTCCAGCGCCAGCTCAGCTTCACGCACCGTCAGGGCAGAGTCATCATGCAGTATCGACTCAACACCCGTAACCACCGCACAGCTGCGCGCCCGCAAGCGTTGCACCTGGCAACGTGCCTGAGGGCCGGTGATCCACTGGGACTCGCCACTTTGCATGGCCGTTCGGCCATCCAGGCTACTGGCAGCTTTGAGGGTCAGGTAGGGCAGCCCCTGCTCCATCCGTTTAATAAAGCCAGGGTTGAGTGCACGGGCCTCGGTTTCCAGCAAGCCGCTGGCAGTCTCGATACCCGCCTCAGCCAGCATCGTCATACCCCGGCCTGCAACCTGTGGATTCGGGTCCACCATTGCGGCCACCACCCGGCTGACACCGGCGTTGGTCAGGGCTTCAGCACAGGGCGGGGTACGGCCATAATGGCTGCACGGCTCCAGGGTGACATAGGCGGTTGCGCCCTGCGCCTGCCCGGCCGCGACAGCCAGTGCGTTCACTTCGGCATGGCCTTCGCCAGCGCGCAGGTGAAAACCTTCACCCACAATCTGGCCGTTTTTTACCAGCACGCAACCCACCCGTGGGTTTGGCGAGGTGGTATAGAGGCCCTGACGCGCCAGCTGAATCGCCCGCGCCATGTACTGGCGATCTGCTACTGAAAAACTCATGAATCAGACTCCGGCAGGACGCCAGGCTCAGCCATACGGTCGATCTCTTTACGGAACTCTTCAAGGTCCTGAAAACTGCGGTACACCGAGGCAAAGCGCACATAGGCCACTTCATCCAGTTTACGCAGTTCAGCCATGGTGGCTTCGCCCACCAGCCGGGACGGCACTTCGCGCTCACCGGTGGCGCGCAAGCGGTGCTTTATCCGGTTGATACAGGCTTCGAATTCTTCCACCGATACCGGGCGTTTTTCCAGCGAACGCTGGATGCCGGCCCGCAGTTTATCGTCGTCAAACGGCTGCCGGCTGCCATCGGCCTTGATCAGGCGGGGCATCAGCAATTCTGCGGTTTCATAGGTGGTAAAACGCTCCTGACAGGCGGAACATTCTCGACGACGACGAATCTGCTGGCCTTCGGCCACCAGGCGGGAGTCGACAACTTTGGTATCGCTCGCACTGCAAAACGGACAATGCATACTCGAATCCTGTCATTAAAGAGCGTAGGCCAGGAAGGCCATGTAAAACAGACGGTTAGCGATCATCTTCAGATCTCTAACGCCCGAACGAAAAAGGCGGTCCGAAGACCGCCCGCGTATTCTACAGCTGTGTGGCTAAAAGTTCACCTTTTGCCACCGTACCCACTGTTTATTTGTAAACAGGGTACTCAGCACAGAGTGCTTTAACCTTGGCTTTCACCGCGGCAATGGTCTCTTCGTTGCTGATATCATCCAGCACGTCACAGATCCAGTTAGTCAGCTGTACCGCCTGCTCTTCTTTGAAGCCACGACGGGTAACGGCCGGGCTACCGATACGCAGACCAGAGGTCACGAACGGGGAGCGTGGGTCGTTAGGTACTGAGTTTTTATTCACCGTGATGTTGGCACGGCCCAGCGCCGCATCGGCATCTTTACCGGTGATATCTTTGCTGATCAGGTCCACCAGGAACAGGTGATCATCAGTACCGCCAGAAACGATATCGATACCACGTTCGATAAAGGTGTTCGCCATCGCCTGGGCGTTTTTCACCACCTGAGCCTGGTAGGCTTTGTAGCCTGGCTCCAGCGCTTCTTTGAAGCACACCGCTTTCGCCGCCACGATGTGCATCAGTGGGCCACCCTGGGATTCAGGGAATACCGCGAAGTTCAGCTTCTTCTGCAGATCTTCATCAGCACGGGCAGAAACGATCAGGCCACCACGTGGGCCGCCCAGTGTTTTGTGCGTAGTAGTAGTCACTACATCGGCAAACGGCAGTGGTGATGGGTATTCACCCGCTGCAACCAGACCGGCAACGTGGGCCATATCAACAAACAGGTAGGCACCAACGCTGTCCGCGATATCACGGAAACGCTGCCAGTCAACGATACGGGAGTAGGCAGAGAAGCCCGCTACGATCATTTTTGGCTTGTGTTCCTGGGCCAGACGCTCAACGTCGGCATAGTCGATCTCACCCGTTTCCGGGTGCAGGCCGTACTGAACCGCATTGTAGATACGGCCAGAGAAAGATACGGAGGCACCGTGAGTCAGGTGGCCACCGTGGGCCAGGCTCATACCCAGTACGGTATCGCCTGGCTGACACAGCGCCATGTAAACAGCGGCATTAGCCTGAGAGCCGGAGTGTGGTTGCACGTTCGCAAAGGTCGCGCCGAACAGTTCGCAGGCGCGATCAATCGCCAGCTGCTCCACTACATCCACGTGCTCACAACCGCCGTAGTAGCGCTTGTTCGGGTAGCCTTCGGCGTATTTGTTGGTCAGTGCAGAACCCTGCGCTTCCATCACCCGTGGGCTGGTGTAGTTTTCAGATGCGATCAGTTCGATGTGCTCTTCCTGACGCACAGTTTCGGCCTGCATCGCATTCCACAGGTCAGCATCAAAATCAGCAATAGACATATCTTTGGTGAACATTGCAGGTAAGTCCTCGTAAACGGCAATGTTAGCGCCCAGTGCAGTGGGCGTCGGAAACCGAGCCATCACCCCGCAACGGTGCCGCAACACACTGCACACTCCCGGTACGGAGTCAGCAGCGGCGAACGTGCCTGTTGCAGAGCAAAGGATTCAATCAGGCGGCGAGTATACAACAAGCCTGCAATATCGGCACTTGAAAGCACCTCAGGGCGGGATTAATCCGGTTCAGGAGCAGAGCGTTCTGGCACAGGGTAGTGCTCAGCCAGAAGCAGGTCTGACAACTGGGCAGGCCGGCCCAGGTAATAACCCTGGCCCACATCACAGCCGATCGATTGCAGATAGTCCTGCTGTTCAGCGGTTTCTATTCCCTCAGCAACAACCGTCATATCCAGCCGGTGAGCCAGCTCAACAATGGTATTGATCACAGCACAGTCTTTACGCCCACGGGGGACCTGGCGCACAAAACTGCGGTCAATTTTCAACACATCAACCGGCAGCTTTTTCAGGTAATTAAGCGATGAAAAGCCCATGCCAAAATCATCAATCGCAATACTCACCCCCTGCTCCCGCAACTGCTGCAGCACCTTGACGCTGGCATCAATATCATCAATCAGCATAGTTTCTGTCACCTCCAGCTCCAGCCAGCAAGGCTTCACCCCATACTCATTCAATATGCCCTGTACTGTCTGCGCCAGGTCACCATCATAGAACTGCCGCCCGGACAGGTTTACCGCCACCGGCAACTGAATACCACGGCTAGCCAGGGTGCAGATATCTGCACAAGCCTGCCGCATCACCCAGGCCCCAATTTCGGTAATCAACCCGGTTTCTTCGGCCAGCGGGATAAAGTCATCCGGGCTTACAACACCCTCTTTGTCATGGGACCAGCGGATCAGCGCCTCCATTGAGCACAGCTCACCCGTAGCCAGGTTATATTTTGGCTGGTATTGCAGGAAGAACTCATCATTTTCATAGGCCTGTCGCAGCTCCATCACCATTCGCATCCGGTGCATCGACAGTGCATGTAACTCCGGTGAGAAAAACTGGAAATTATTGCGCCCCTGCTCTTTTGCTTTATAAAGTGCCAGGTCGGCATTTTTCTGCAGTGTGGAGGCATCGTCACCATCAATACGCACAAAGGCGATGCCGATACTGCAGGAGATTGCCAGTGACGAGCCATTCAGCTCAACCGGCTGACTCAGGCGCTGCAGCACCCGCTGAGCCAGCTCTGTCACTTCACGGGTGCCTCCGCGGCCCAGTACAGCAAATTCATCCCCGCCGAGCCGGGCAACAAAATCACCCTCGCGCAGACAGTGTTTCAGCCGACTGGTCACGCAGATAAGCAGCTCGTCACCCACATCATGGCCCAGTGAGTCATTGATATATTTGAAGTTATCAAGATCAAGATAGAACAGAGCGTACAACTGCCGCTCACGTTGTACCGAGCGCAGAACCTGATCCAGGTGGTAGTTAAACGAGCGCCGGTTAGCCAGCTCTGTTAACGGGTCATAAAACGCCAGTTTTTCCGCTTCATTACGGGCGCTTTCAGCCAGTTCAGTCTGGAGGCGGGTCTCTCTGAGCAGCCGTCGAATACGCCGGGCAGTACGTGCAAGGCTCACCGCCAGGCGCCCGGTACTGTCAGCACTGATAAAGGGAATTTTCTGTTGTTTTCCCTGGGCGATCGCCGAAGCAAAGCTGGCCAGGCTATTCAACCGCTGTCGCAGCAACCGCCCCAGCAACCACCAGCAAACAAGATTGGTCAGTACGATCAACAACATCAGACTCTGAGTGATCAGCTCAACCTGAACAAAACTGGATACCAGCTGCTCCCAGCCCTGACGGGAGCGCTCTGCCGCCTGATTCAGCGCCAGCTGTGCAGCGCGGCTACGTACCTCCTGATCCAGCTCTGCCTGTTCAACACCCTCAAACAGTTCCGCCAGGGGGTCCGTGGAGTTGCGATACAAACGATAGCGGTCATTTGACCCACCTGTTTCTAACAGCTCATCTAACAGATCAAGCACCAGCCCGGCACTGTCCTGTAACCATTCACTTAACTGAGGGTTTGATTCAGCGACTGCGCGTGGACCCATCTGCATGAAAGTAACCAGTTCAAGGCGTAATTCAATGATCGCGTCATCCGATCGCTCAGGGTCCAGCACCAGCAGTTCGAACTCACTGCTAAACCGGCTGACCAGCAATTCCAGTTCCCGCAGGCGACGTAACACAGGCTGCTGCACCGTCTGCACATAACGCATACGTTCAGCCTGCTCTCCAGCCAGACGCTGGCTATCCGCTACTTCGACCTTCATCTGCTTCATTGTCAGGTTGCTATAAACCAGTGCCAGCGCCATAAACAGCACAATGGGAATAAAACAGTATGTAATCAGCTGGCTCAGGCTGTGCAGGCGCAGGCTACGCCCCGGGCGTCCAGTAAGGTTACTCATGGCAGGAAGCGAAAGCGCTGGGTCGATGAGATAAAGTGCTGTTCACTTTCCGACTGATTAAACACCGAAATCCCCCCCAGGATATCCTGACCCAGCTCAAACCGGGCATCGTCACTATGGCCAGTATCCAGTTTGCGACTCAGTTCCAGCATCCAGCGGCCATTGGCCCAGTGCCCAGCGGCTTTAACATCCGCAGTCGAGCCCTCAACAGGGGCTGTGTTGAGGATATATTTGGGCTTTATATCCCCGGTGTATTTACGATATCGGCGCGTGGTGTAAAGCGCGTCACCCTTGTCCCACTGCCGCAGCACATAGATATGTGCTCCCCCTGCACTGATTTTGCTGGAACGCACCAGACGGTCACGGCTGACTTTGGTCCATTTATCATCAGCCAGCCCTAGCGGGTCAGAACGCGACGCTTTCCAGTGCCACATATCAGCGATAAAACCGTCAGAGGCAAGCCAGTTGGCCTGGTAATCGCCTGACATATGAAACTGTAATGCCAGCCGGTCTTCGCGTTGCGAGCCCCGGCCATACCTGTGCGTCTCTCTGTTCCAGACATAGGGTTTATGCATACGATCTTCCGTCGCATCCGCCCATTCAAGCAGGAAGTAGACCCGCCCCTGATAATGACCAGCCCGGAGCAGTACATGGGTAACAGGGTCCGGGGCTGAAAATTCACTATTAGGCTGCAAAGCGACCCGCTGCACCGGAGCCGCTTGCCATAATGCATCCACCTGACCATCCAGCTGCGGGGCCTGCGTCAATCGAGGAATAAGAAGAACAGGGTCAGCCGCCCAGGACAGGCTGGAAATAAAGGCAGTTGCAATACCAAAACTCCTGAGACAATCCTTCATCATAAGTGAGGCTCCTGTATAGACTCCATGAACTTTCACGATAGACCAAAGCCGAAAATCTGCACTGTCTCATTGACAGAGCGCCCCGCTTCAAGCGGTTTCTGAACGCCCGTCAGGTGTGACAGCCTCAGGTAACACTGCACTGGGCTGTACAGGTAGCCATATACTGAAACAGGTTCCCTTACCAACCTCACTCACAACCTCAATACGGCCATGGTGTTTTTGAATAATTCCATAGGAAACTGACAACCCCAGTCCGGTTCCCGTACCCACTGGCTTGGTCGTAAAGAAAGGATCAAAAAGCTTACTGACATTATCAGCTTCAATTCCTGAGCCGTTATCTTCAAACTCAATCAGCACCTCGTCACCAATACTGCGCGTCCGAATAGCCAGCGTTCCCTTCACATCAATCGCATGACTGGCATTAACCATCATATTCATAAAAACCTGATTTAACTGAGAAGGCACACAGCACACTTGTGGAATATCTTCTAACTCCATAGAAACATCTACTTTATATTTAAGCTCACTCCACACAACGTTCAGTGTAGACTTCAAACCATCACGAACATCAGCATATACAAATTCTGTTTCAGCCGAACGTGAGAATGAAAGAAGGTCCCTCACAATCCGGGTAACACGATCAATACCCTCACGCGTATCCGCAAGAAGCTCACTGACATCTTCACGAATAAAATCATAGCCAAATTCATCTTTAATTCCAGAAATAACTTTCCGATCAGATTCAGGCAACGATGCCTCTAACCGGCTATAGGAATCCAGTAGAGATAAAAAATTTTCCAGATAGCTTTCAAGCGATTTTGCATTTGAGGAGATAAAACCAATGGGGTTATTTATTTCATGCGCTACACCGGCGGCAAGCTGACCAACAGACGCCATTTTCTCTGACTCTCTCAATTGGTTCTGAGCATTTTCAAGCTGCTCTATCATTTCTTGCTGCTGACTATTTGTTTCTTTCAGCTTCAATGATAGTTTTTTTATTGAGGTAATATCACTGGCACTGAACAGGATATTAAGTGACTCCCCTTGCTCATCCTCAACAGGGGAAAAACATACAGACAGATAACAAGAACTACCCTCCGCTGTCTTTATACCAAGTTCGCCTTGATAAACAAAAGGCTCTTCTTTGCTTTCCAGAATCTGTACTATGGAATCTAAAGGGAACTGAGTAAAAACCTGGCTATCAAAAAAAGTCTGGGTATTAGTTGGTAAAAACCCGGTTATCTGCTGAAAGCTGGGGGTAGCATAAATAACATTTCCCTGCATCGACAGAACAGTAGATATTGTCGGGCTCTGTTCAACAGCACACTGCAAGTGAACATTCATGCGGCTAAGCTGTTCATTTGCTGCCCTCAACTCCTGCAGGGTTTGCGACAGCTTATCCCTCATCCCCAGAATTGCACGTTCCAGTAGCTGTAATTCATTTAGCGCAGCATCCGCGATTGACTTGTCAGCAGAAATATCCAGCGGCAGTTTTTCGACAATGCGGGTCAGCCGGTTCAGAGGATGGCTCAGTATCATCCGTCCAAAGTAGATAAACAATGACCAGAGTATCAAGGTCTTAAGCAGCGCAGCCACCACCAGCATCATCAGTGATGACTTTACCTGCTCGATCGCCACACTGTTACTGGAAAAAAATACCACCTCAGCAATAGAGGAGGCCTCACTGGCATGAGGGTCCCGCAGGTGGAAATGGTGATACAACGACGGTTCAAGCTCAGGTATAACAATCGGCCCATTCCCCTCCAGTATCACATCATGGGTCTGACCGATTTCAGCGAGGGAGCTACCATCCGGGTTATAAATCGCAACCCCGACAACTGTACCCTGAGACAACACCCCACTAATCAGGCTATCAATCAAAGGCTGGTCCAGGTGCCAGACGGCACTGGCCAGACCCTCTTCAACCAGCGGCTGCTGCTCAGCAATACTGAGCGCGATACGGTCTTTGGACTGGACAAACTCCCCCCAGCCCTGCAACAGCGTAATCACAATGGCTGCGATACAGTAAAAACCAAAAACCCGCTTCAGTAACGTCACGCCAATTGAATGCCTGACCGATGGAGTAGAAATGCCCATGTTATTTCCTTTTAGCGATAGGAACTCAACAGTGATTCAGTGGCCTGACTGCTGTTCTGCAGAATTTTTAACAAATCAGGTCGAGAACCAGGCACCATCATATAGCGCGTATAGCTCTGATGTTTTTTACTCGCAAGACTGAATTTACCCGCGGATGCCTGAATGGTTTTATCTACATTCAACAGATACTGCATAGTGGATGTTGGCAAAAGTGTTGCGTCCACTCGTTTCATCAGAAGCTTCATTAAGTTATCACGCTCCCGATTGCCATCAACACGCTTTATTTCACCTCGACTGACCAGATCATCAATACCGACATAACGATGACCCCGCATTCCGGCAAATAAGTGGCCTTTTAAAGACTCAGGACTTTTATAATCAATCGGATTATCACTATGAGAGACAATACTGTTTGAATCATCAAACAATTCATGCCAGATGTAATTATCTACCGGCCCCTTTATAAACCCCCATTTAGGGTTAACCCAGGGCACCAGCCAGTTTTTATCGCAGCTACCATCTTCACAGCGCCCTTCAATCCAGTTTTTTAACAACGCATTCAAGCGCGCCCGAGGTACTAACCTGACTTCAAATTTATAATTGCCAGGTGCTTTTTGAAGAGCGTCAGCAAGGTCAAAGGTTAACCCTGTACTTTTCCCTGTCACAAATGGAGGGTGATTGTGATAACTATAGATGGTAATCGTTTCAGCATGACTGTTCATACCCAGTAATAACATCAAAGCTGCTACCAGCCGCCCGCCCAACCTCAACATAAAACACCTCAGATCCATTATTTAGCGTAATCCAGAACACCTCTTGATCTGAGTCCATCCGCTGGTGCTGATAGAAGTCGACAACATCAATCCACCTGAAGTCTAGCAGCCCTTCGGGCTTTGTCGATTGAAGGGAAGAAACCTGCAATGTACGACAAAAACTCACATTATCCAGAAGCGAAGACAGGGCAGGGATAGCAGACATAGAGCACTGAAGGGTCATTACTGTCAGTAGTCGTGATCGTTCTTCTGAAAAGTGACGTCGAGATGAGTGGCCAGGGCCGGGCTGTGTCAAGGCCTCTGAATTACCAGCCCGAAGCAACGAGGCTGTCGGATTAGGAGTTACCCGCAGCAAAACGGCTATCAACTTCGACTCTGATCTCCCCTGATACCTTTCTATCGCTGGCGATTAGTGATCCAGCACCCTTTTTCAAACAGCCTCAACGCCTGGGTAGCAGGGTATGGTAGCGCCCCTGTACGTGAATGTATGCAGTCAACAACTGACACCTGAATACTCGCTGCTGACAGATTCACCGGGTAATATAATGCCCAGCCCGCCATGCTTCTGATCTGGGAGGTTTGCAGATATCACACTCGGGTAATAGCCCCGCCCGTTACCAAAGCCGCCTGAATACAGAACCGACAATAGCCTATGAATACACCAGACACAGCACTCAGCCAGAACTACACCGTCGCACGCAACCATCACCCGGCTTGGCAATTACTGGCAGCACGCCGTGCTCCGCTGGTTATCAGCTGTCTGATGCCCCTGTTTGAGCAGTATCCAGAAGGGGTAGCGATAGAAACTGCGCAACAACTGCTGGCCGACATTCTGGCATTGCACGCCAATAATGATGAGTTTGAAATCAGCGGCGACGACTACCCTGCAATCGCCCGTAAAGAGCTCCGGGACTGGATCAGGCGCAGCCTGGTTGTCGAACGCGACGGCATTCTGCAAGCCACCGATGCGCTGCAAAAAGCGCTGCGTTTTATAGAAAGCCTCAACGATCGCGCCATGACATCAACTGCCTCGCGACTCGCTACCGTTCAACGCGAGATTGAAAACCTCGAAACCCGCCTTAACCCTGACAGCCAGAGTCGAGCTGAATTCCTGAAGCGAAAAATCAGCACACTGGAAGCCGAGCTGGCTCAGGTAGAAGCCGGCGACTTTGAGGTGCTGACCGGCCCCCGCGCAGCAGAAGGTATCCGTGAGGTATACACTCTGGCAGCGAGCCTGCGGGCGGACTTCCGCCGCGTTGAAGACTCCTACCGGGCAGCAGATCGCCAGTTACGTCAGACCATTATCAGTGAGGAAAATCATCGCGGTGAAGTGATAGACCGGCTACTGGACAGCCACGACAACCTGCTGAACACGGTGGAGGGTCAGGTCTTTCACGGCTTTCATGAACAGCTGAACAGATCCACGGAGCTAGACGCCATGAAAACCCACCTGCGCACCATTCTGGCAAATCCGGCGACAGAGGCAGCCCTCACGACCCAGCAGCGTAATGAGATGCGCTGGCTGATTCCTCGACTGATAGCCGAATCGAAGAGCGTCATCAAAGCCCGTGCGCGCAGTGAGCGGGATGTGAAAGGGTTCCTGAAAACAGGCCTGGCGGCAGAACATCATCGCGTAGGCCAGCTACTCAATGAAATTCTGGAAACCGCCCTGAATATCGACTGGGGCAGCAGTGCCGTACGCAAAACAGCCAGTTCTTTGCCCCCACTCCCCGTCACCGTTTCCAGTGTTCCGCTGGCGGAACGGCTGCGTTTCAAATCCATCGAGTCGGACAATGCGCAACAGCTGCAACTGGAAACCACCGAAACACAGCTGGATGATCTGGACGCCGATTTCTGGCAGGCATTTGATGGCCTGGACCGCGCCGCGCTGATTCAACAGACCTCAGCCGTACTGGCCACCAGCGACACGCCCATGAGCCTTGCCCAGCTGGCAGAGCAACTACCACCCGATCGTCATGATCTGGAAACCCTGACGCTCTGGCTCAGCATCGCCCGGGAAGCAGGATTGCCTGTCTCTGAACAGCTGGAAAGTTTTGAGATCAGCGACCACAGCGGGCAGCGCTATCGTTTTCATACCCCCACCGTGGCATTAACAGCCGCATCACTGGACAGCATTGATCAGGAGAATCTGGGATGAGCAGCATTTTTGATCAGATGACCGCGACATCAGAAACCACGGACGCAGCATCCCCCCATCAGGACAGCGTACCGGCTGATAACCCAACCCCTGACGGCCCAGCAAATACGGCAACATTCAGCCCCGAGCAGCCAGAGCCATACACCTCAAAGGCCCTTAAAGCCACCAGTCAGGAACTGCTGAAACTCGGCCTGCTGGAAGCGGATCGCAAGCCGAACCTGTACCAGACCGCCCTGACACAGCAACACGCCATCAATCTGATTCTGGAGCCTTTTGATCTCAGCCTGAAAATTGATGATGTACGCGGCCTGGCTTTCCTTGTGGTGGCAGATCCTGTCACAACCGGACAGGATGACGAGTGGTCTCACCCGCTTGTTCGCAAACAGCGCCTGACACTTGAACAGTCACTGCTGATCGCCATTTTGCGGCAACACTACATTGTGCATGAACAGGAAGCGGGAATAGGCACCGGTGATGCCCGTGTTGCGCTGGATGATCTACTACCTCAGCTGCAGATCTACCTGGGGGATACCGGCAGTGATGCCCGCGAGCAGAAACGCCTGCGCACGCTGCTGGAAAACCTGAAAGGCCACGGCGTGGTGTCAGAGGTAGATAGCCAGGAACAGGTCACAATCCGTCCCATTATTGCCCACCTGTGCAACCCGGAAAGCCTGCAGAACCTGCTGCAGCATTTCCGTCAACAGGCAGGCAATGTCACCTCAGATACCTTCGGCACCGCCAGCACACAGGAGTCTGAACATGAATAACAACCCGATGGATGATCTGTTCGCCAGCGAAACGATGCCGCCCTGTGCCTTCATTATCAAACAACTGGAAGTGTACAACTGGGGGCCATTCAGCGGTCGCGCCTGCGCGCACATCGACCCACAGGGGACGTCTATCATTGGCCCGACAGGCAGTGGCAAAACCACCCTGGTCGATGCACTGATGACACTGATCACCGCACAACCACGCTACAACCTGGCCTCAACCGGCGGCCATGAGAGTGATCGTGACCTGCTCTCCTACATTCGGGGCGTCTCCGGCGCAGGCAATAACAGTGGTGACAACAGCCATGTTGCCCGCACCGACAAAACCACCACGGCTATCAGCGCGCTGTTCAGTAATGGCTCCACCTGCGTGCGTATTGGTGCCCTGTTCTGGCTGGAGGGCAGCAGCTCCGCCAGTGCCGATCTTAAACGCCTGTGGTGCTTTACCGAACGGGATGATCAGAGCCTGTCCAGCTGGCTTGAGCTGCACCATGAAGGTGGGGCACGGGCGCTAAAGCAGAAAGCACGAGAAACCAGCGGACTACAGGTTTTTGACAGCAAGAAGAGTTATCTGGCACAGCTACGTCGCTTTTTTGAAGTCGGCGAAAACGCTTTCACCCTGCTTAACCGTGCTGCCGGGCTCAAGCAGCTGAACAGTATTGATGAGGTATTCCGCGAACTGGTGCTGGACGACCGTTCCGCCTTCAACCGCGCCAGTGAAGTAGCCAACGAATTTGACGATCTGGCCAGCATCCACAGCGAACTGCAGATCGCCCGTCGACAGCAGCAATCGCTGTTACCGATAGAGCAGACCAATCAGCGCTATCAGGCGACTCAGCAAAAGCATGCGACACAACGTACGGTATTGCAGGCGTTGCCGATCTGGTTTGCAACACATGGCTACCAGCTCTGGAAAGAACAGGAGCAGGCGCTGCACAACGAGATCGAACGCCAGAAAATTCAGGTTGCAGAACAACAACAGGCCGCTGAAAACCTGCAAGACAGGGCCAACATACTCAGAGACAGCTATCTCCAGGCCGGCGGTGCCAGCATTGAACAGCTGCACAGACAGATTGAAACCCAGCAGGCGTTAACACAGACACGCCAACGTAATGCCACACAATACCAGCGCATGGCCAGGCAACTTGAGCTGGACGATAACCTGAGTGCCAGCGCGCTGTACGCTAATCAGCAACAGGTCAAAACGCACCAGCAGCGCCTCGAAAGCCAGCAGCAGACACTGGAAAATGACAGTCTTCAGTGGGGTGCAAAACTGGTGAAGCAACAGTCGCAGGCCGCCAGCCTCAGTGAAGAACTGAGTAGCATACGCGCCCGCCCAGGCTCCAACATACCCGCCCGCTATCAGGATTTTCGCGCCGAATTGGCCAGCGCCCTGACACAGCCTGAAACCGACCTGCCATTTGTGGCAGAACTGATAGAAACCCGGCCGGAAGAACAGCCATGGCGTGGTGCCATAGAGCGCGCCATCGGCGGGCATCGCCTGCGTATTCTGGTACCAGAGGCGCAGATGAAAGCGGCACTGGAATGGGTCAATCAACGCGATAACCGCCTGCATGTACGTTTACTGGAAGCCAGCGCACCTGATCAGCCTGCACAATTTATGAGCGATGGCTTTACGCGCAAACTCAATTTCAAAACGCACCCACATCGTGAGTCACTGAAACATTTTCTGGCCAGTATCGATCGTCACTGTGTCGCCTCCGCAGAAGCACTGCGCGGTATCGAACATGGTATGACCGCCCAGGGGCTGATGTCGGGCAAGCGTGGCCGGTTTGAAAAGCAGGATCAACAGCCACTGCACAAAGGCTGGATGACCGGGTTCGATAATAAAGATCGGCTGGCCGCTCTGACAGCGGAACTGGCGGAAACCGAAACAGAGCAACACAACTGCCAACAGCAATACAATCAGGTCAAGCGAGCCCAGGACACTCTCAAGGATGAACTGCGTCTGCTGGAAAGCCTGGCCCAGCTGGAATTCAGCGAAATTGATCTACCCGGTGCCGAAGCGGATCAACAGCAGCTACAGCAACAACTGGATGCTCTGACAGATCCAGACTCCAGCACTGCCAGGGCGCAGCGGCAGTATGAAGACGCAAAGCAGGCACTGGAGGCGACCCAACAGCAGATCAACGAGCTGCTCAAACAACAGGGCCGCCTGGACACCCGCTACAAAGAAGCGCGTCGCTATAAAATCGCAGCAAAGCACCGCCTTGGAGACGGACTCTCAGACAGCCAGCAGGCGCTGGCCGACAGCCACCTCAAGCTGCCTGATGCCACACAACTGGAACAGTTTGACCAGCTGGAGCGTGCAGAGTACAGCCGTATCGAAACAGCCTGTACAGAACTGGACCAGAAACTCAGCACCCTGCAGCAACAGCTGATCCGACAGATGGCTGCAGCCAAAAGAGAAGATACCGGCGCACTGGCTGAAACCGGCACCGAGCTACAGGATATACCGGACTATCTGGAGCGTTTGCGGCTGCTGAATGAAGAGGCGCTCCCCGAAAAACTACGCCGCTTCCTGGACTACCTGAACCAGTCCTCCGATCAGGGGGTTACCCAGCTGCTGGCAGAAGTCAGTAACGAAGTGACACTGATTGAGGAGCGAATCGCCGACCTGAATCAGACCCTGAAACGGGTCGACTTCCAGCCAGGACGCTATCTGCAACTGATGCCACAGCATGTGGTACATGAAAGCCTGCGCACACTGCAGCAGGCCCAACGCCATTTGCGCGCTACGGCACTCAAGGATGATCAGGGCGAAAGCCACTATCGAGCGCTGGAGAATATCGTCCAGTTATTGCGCCATGCCAGCGATAACCGCCGTACCCTGGGAGCCCGCGCCCTGCTCGACCCGCGTTATCGGCTGCAGTTTGCCGTCTCCGTACTGGACCGTCAGGACGATCATGTTATTGAAATCCGCACCGGCTCCCAGGGCGGCAGTGGCGGCGAGAAGGAGATCATCGCCAGCTATATACTGACCGCCTCACTCAGCTACGCACTCTGCCCGGAAGGCCTGAGCCGCCCGCTATTCGGCACCATCGTGCTGGATGAAGCCTTTTCAAAAAGCTCACAGGCGGTCGCTGGTCGTATTATCGCTGCGCTGCATGAATTCGGCCTGCATCCATTGTTTGTCACCCCGAACAAAGAGATGCAGCTGCTGCGCGCGCATACCCGCTCCGCCATTCTGGTACACCGCAAAGGGTTGCAGTCCACCCTGACCTCCCTGAGCTGGGAAGAGGTCACGGCACAGGCCCGCAAGGTGCGCGAAACACTATGAAAACACCCGCTGATCTGGCCCGTAAACTGGCCCGGCAGTGGCACAATGCCGACCTGCGCGAGCAACGCCTGCTGAACCCACTGCACTGGCCCATTGAGCTCAGTATCGGTAAGCCCACGGCCAACGCCATGCTGAACCAGCTGCATCAGGTCCGCCAGCATATCCAGCACTGGCGGGCTATCGACACCGGACAGGTACGCTGGGAAGAACACCACTATCAGAGCACCAGTGAAGCCGTAGAGCTGCCGGTCAGCTGGGCACTCAACACCCCGACCGAGTGGGTCAACGCCACCGCCAGCCCGGACATTCGTCGCGAATACCAGGCGTTAGGCCGACTGGTACAACAGACTGACCCGCAGTTTCACTCATTCCTGATCCGACAACGCAGCCTGGTATTCAATAAACCGGAACATGAAGTCATCAAAGCGGCGGAACTGGCCCTGCTGCTGACAGCTGGAGCCGCACAAGGCAGCCCGTTACGGGCCCTCTCGCTGGCGGGCATCGACAGCAAATTTTTTGACCGTAACCGCACCCTGATCACCCGCCTGCTGGACATCCGCTTCAATGGCCTGGCCGGTGAGCAAGGACTGGAGACCTTCCTGGGTGCCCAGCACGACAATGACCACTGGCTGCTGGTTGCTGACCTGGATGGCAGTCTGCTGCCCTTTACACAACAACGGGTGCGCGACACAGAACTGATGCACACACCACTGGCTGCCAGCCATGTATTGATCATTGAAAATGAACGCTGCCTGCACCAGCTACCCACGCTGCACGGTACAATCGCCATACTGGGCGCAGGCCTGAACCTGCGCTGGCTCAGCGCTGAGTGGCTCAGCGGTAAAACACTGGCCTACTGGGGCGATATCGACAGCTGGGGCCTCAGCATGCTGGCCCAGGCCCGCCAGCACCAGCCCGGCCTGACCCCATTACTGATGAACCGAGCTATTTTCGATAGCTATCAACACAGCAAAGCCGTTACCGAACCCTTACCCGCAACACCCGAACCACCGCCACAACTAAGCCGTGAAGAAGCACAGCTTTATCGCCATCTATTGTCACTGGAAAAAGGGCGGCTGGAGCAGGAGTTTATTGATAAGCAGCAGGTCATGGATACTGTCAGCCAGTGGCGAGCGCACAGTAACCCGTAACCTGGTGATAACTCCCGGATACTCAGAAACACGGCACAAACCGCAGTGGTCGGCTGGCAGCCAGATATTTGATAGAATCATATTTTTTATGCGGTACGCAGCAGAGGGCATAAGCCCGCGCAACGCTCTGAACCCGGACCAATTAAGGCCAGACCATGCTGAAGACAGCGAACATTCGAAATCTGACAGTATTCAAACAGGCTGACCTTGAGTTTTCGCCAGGTCTGAATGTAATCGTGGGTGAGAATGGCAGTGGTAAGTCACACCTGCTCAAGGCGCTGTACACCTTAATTGCAACCAGTGCTCAGGAAGGGCTGAAGGCTCAGCCAGGCACACCCACCAAAACCGGGTTACAGAAAGCGTTCGCCGACAAACTGATCACCGTGATGCGCCCAGAATCATTAGGGCGCCTGGCACGCCGCAAACAAGGCCGCGAACGCTGCGAACTCAAACTAACATTCGAAACAGCCCCGCTAGAAACAGGTATCAGCTTCGCCACCAGCAGCAAATCAGAGGTTCAGGTCGATAGCCTGCCCGCAATATGGCAGGAAAAAGCGCCCGTTTTTATTCCCACACGGGAAGTCCTCAGTCAGTATCACTGGTTACCTCAGCTCTACCGTACTGCTCATGTGGATATAGAGGAAAACCTGATTGATCTGTGTGATCTATTGGGTGCACTGGCCTTGAAAGGCCCAAGGGAGAAAACCATATCCAGACTGGTTTCGCCACTTGAAGATGCGATGGGCGGTAAAGTCGAACTGGATAAAAATGGTCGTTTCTACCTGGCGATAAAAGGAACGGGGCGAATGGAAATGCCGCTGGTTGCTGAAGGCTTGCGAAAGCTGGCCATGGTTGCACGCCTGATCAGTACCGGTTCGCTGCTGGATAAGGGCTACCTGTTCTGGGACGAACCCGAAGC
>Ga0193958_1000320_pt1 | contig 18826 bp, 20 predicted proteins | sample FB_1_MG_FD_140320 | JGI IMG/M metagenome (GOLD analysis project Ga0193958, IMG submission 140320) | Microbial mat bacterial communities from the Broadkill River, Lewes, Delaware, United States - FB_1_MG | ecosystem: Environmental > Aquatic > Freshwater > River > Microbial mats | place: USA...
AAAATGATTGCTGAATTTAATAATCCATTTATTTTATTATATGAGAAAAAAATCTCTTCTTTAAAAGAATTATTACCAATTTTAGAATCAGTTAATCAAGCAGGAAGACCACTTATTATTATTGCTGAAGATGTTGATGGTGAAGCATTAGCAACATTAGTTGTAAATAGATTAAGAGGTTCATTAAACATTGCTGCTGTTAAAGCTCCAGGATTTGGTGATAGAAGAAAAGCTATGTTACAAGATATTGCAACACTTACAGGTGGAACAGTGATTTCTGAAGAAATGGGAATGAAACTTGAAACTGCGGAATTCTCTTGTTTAGGAACTGCATCAAAAGTTGTAATTGATAAAGATAATACAACTATCGTTGATGGAAATGGTGATAGTGAGCAAGTTAAATCAAGAGTTGGTCAAATTAAAGCAGAAATTGCTAATACAACTTCTGAGTATGATAAAGAAAAATTACAAGAAAGACTTGCAAAATTAAGTGGGGGAGTAGCTGTTATTAAAGTTGGAGCTGCATCTGAGACTGAAATGAAAGAGAAAAAAGACAGAGTTGATGATGCATTAAGTGCAACAAGAGCTGCTGTTGAAGAAGGTATTGTAATTGGTGGTGGAGCTGCTTTAATTAGAGCTGCTGCTAAAGTTACATTAGAACTTGAAGGTGATGAAGCAATTGGTGCTGCAATCATTTTTAGAGCTATTAAAGCACCTTTAAAACAAATTGCAATCAATGCTGGTTATGACGCTGGTGTTGTTGCTAATGAAGTTGAGAAATCTGCAAATGAAAATTTAGGATTCAATGCTGCTAATGGTGAGTATGTAGATATGTTTGAAGCTGGAATTGTAGATCCTGCAAAAGTTGAAAGAGTTGCAATGCAAAATGCTGTTTCAGTAGCATCTTTACTTTTAACTACAGAAGCTACAGTTACTGATATCAAAGAAGACAAACCTTCAATGCCTGCAATGCCAGATATGGGTGGAATGGGCGGAATGCCAGGTATGGGAATGTAAAACCTTATTATCAGGTAAACCTTATATCTATAAACTAAAAAAGGGAAAGCTAATTAGCTTTCCCTTTTTTTTATGTATTATATTAATCTAAAAAATAAGACAAAAAAAAAGGCCAGAAAAACTGGCCATTTTTTATTATTTTTTGTAAATAAAACTTTTATTTACAAAGTTTACTTGGAAGTAAACCTATCTTATAAATTAATTGTTAACAACCTTAAAAATGTGAAATCCTCGTCATTTACACCTCCGTATTGCTTTTGATAATGTAATTATAACATCATTTTAGATTAAAGTAAACTGAATTTATAAAAAATTATTTTTTATAGGAAATGAAATAGTAATTATTGTTCCAATATTCTCAGTACTTTCAATTTCAATTTTTCCTTTATGAATATCCACAATCTTCTTTAAAATGGACATTCCAAGACCTGTGCCACCTGAATTTTTATTTCTACTTTTATCTGTTCTATAGAACTTTTCAAAAATTTTATTTTTTTCATTTTTTGCAATTCCAATTCCAAAATCTTCAACAGAAATATTAAAAAAACTATCATTTTTGTAACTTTTAACTATAATTTGTGAATTAGGATGGCTAAATTGTATTGCATTTTTTAGCACATTTTTTAAAGCAATCTTTAAAAGATTTGAATATCCTTTATATTCTATTGTATCTTCAAGTAAGAAATTTATTTTTATATCATTTAGTTTTGCAAAGTTTTTAACTTCATTTATTGATTCATCAATAATCTCATCAAAATAAATATCTTCAATATTATCAATAGTGATATCTTTTTCATTTTTTGCTAAAAATAGTAAATCATTTATACTTTGCTCTATCACAATAACTTCATCTAACGATGTTCTCAAAGCTTCTTTATACTCTTCAACACTTCTATCTTTTCTTAATGCAATTTCTAGTTCCCCTTTTATAATAGTAAGTGGAGTTTTAAGTTCGTGTGATGCATCTGAGCTAAATTGGGAAATTCTTTCAAAAGAAAGTTCCAACCTCTTAAGAAGATTATTTATTTCACTTGCTAATTGATTTATTTCATCTTGTTTATTTGTTGTTTTTAGTCTTGCAGATAAATCACTTGCATTAATGTTTTTTAATTTTTCTAATATTTCTTCAACTGGAGCGAAAGATTTATATATTAAAAAGTTCCCACCAATTAAAGCAAATATTAATACAATTGGAAGAATAAAAGATAAAATATATAAAAGATTTTCTAAAGTAGATGTTAATATTTCTTTTGTTGTAACAACTTCAACAATAATATTTTGCTCTTCTCTAAAGTCAACTTTTATTCTACTTATTAAATATTCATCTTGTTCTTGAAAAGTTATGATTTTATCTTTTAAAGAATTAAGATAGCTATCATTATGTAAAATATTTTTAGGAAAATCACCTGTTTGGCTGATACTTTTATGACTATTTGCATCTAGAATTCTTATAAATAATGGCTCAAAGTTATACTCTTCATTTTCATCTAAATTTTTATCTTTAATTTTATCGTGACCTAAGATATCATCAGTAACATCTAATATTATAACTTTTAGGTTCGATTGTAATTTATCTAATGTTGAAATTTCTAAAGCTTTGTATAAGGAGAAAGAAAAAATAGCTAAGACAATAACCTGAATTATAAAACTATAAAGCAGAAGTTTCTTTTTAATAGAAAGATTATTCATCACTTATTTTAAATCCTATACCTCTAACAGTTTTTATTAACTTTTTATCAAAATTTTTATCTATTTTATTTCTTAGTCTGTAAATATATACATTTACCACATTACTTACATTTGAGTCTTCAAAAGATGATAGGGCTGAATTGATAATAGTCTCACTTAGAACTCTATTTTGATTTTTTATAAGAAATTCTAAAAGAGAAAACTCTTTTGATGTTAAAGAAATATTTTCATTTGCTCTTATTGCAGTTTTATTTAACAAATCAAGTTCTAAATCTCCAATTGAGATTTTTGTTTGTTGACTTGAATTAATTCTTAGTTGAACTCTAATGCGGGCTAATAGCTCAGCAAATGAAAAAGGTTTTGCTAAATAATCATTTGCTCCAATATCTAAACCCTTTATTTTATCTTCAATTGAATCTTTAGCAGTTAGCATTATAATTGGTGTTTGAATATTTGATTGTCTTAAACTTTTACAAACTTCAAAGCCATCTTTTATGGGAAGCATGATATCAAGTAAAATTAAATCATATTCATTTACACTAGCTAAATATAAACCTTCATCACCATTTGTTGAATAATCAACTATATAACACTCTTCTTGTAAACCCTTTTTTAAAAAGTTTATAATTTTTTCATCATCTTCTATTATTAAAATTTTCATAAAGTCATTTTACACTTTTTGCTATTAATTTTAGTATGGTTATCTCAGAAGGAGCTTTATATCTAAAATCAACACCCCATGTTCCTAATCCTCTATTTACATAAATAGCAGTTTTTTCTTTATATATTAGTCCTGCTAAAAAAGGTTGAACCAATCTTACTAGGTAATGAAAAGGAAAAATTTGCCCTCCGTGTGTATGTCCACATAAAAATAAACAGCTGCTTGATTTTGTAGCAATTTTATAATCTTTTGGCTGGTGTGATATAAAGATTGATGGTTCATTTTTTAGATAATCTTTAATTATTTTTTCATCTCTTTTTATTCCAAAAAACTTTGAAAATCTATCTGGAAGGCCTGCTAAGTATATAATTTCATTTTTATAAATAATTTCTTTACATTTGTTATCCATAAAAGTAAAATTCGTTAACTCTTTTTTTAAATCTTCAAGACCATATACTAAATCATGATTACCACTTATATAAAAAACTTGAGCTTTTATAGTATTTAATATTTGAAGTTGCTCTTTTATATTTTTAACTTTTGTATCAATGATATCTCCTGTTATAACTAAGAGGTCAAATTGTAAATTATTGCATATATCAACTAGTTCTTTTACTCCTGTAATAGTACTTTTTTTTGTAATATGTAAATCACTTAAATGAAGTATTTTTAGATTATGAAGTTTTTTATTTTCTACAAATACTTCAATTGTTTGTGTTTTTGGAAGAGTCATTTTACTAGAAAAACTTTTCTATTTCAGCTGTTGTAGTTGCATAACCTACACTTTTTATAACACCATCTTTTAGTTTATAAATTGTTAATTTATCATCTCTTTCTATAAACTTTTTATTGTTTTCATCATAGATTAACAAAATTGGATATTTATAATCTCTCATTTTAGGAAGTATAAACATTTTTGTCACAATAGATGGATTAGATGAAATATTTGAAATAAAAACAGTATGGTTTTTGGATAAAAAATCAGCATCTTTTTTTGCTAAGAACTTATGAACTTTTTTACTCATATGTAGTTCAAAAGACACAATAATAGTAGAAGTACTACTATTTATTGTATGCATTTTATCAAATTGATCAGGTAATGAAAATGTACTTATCCTATCATTTATAGAAAAACTGCTTGCAAAGGTTAAGCTTGAAAATATAAGAAATAGTATAAGTTTCATTTTCATCTAATTTACTTTTTTAATTCAATATTATAAGAAATATCTATTTGATTTCTAACAGTTAAGAAAAGTAATTTTGGTGGTTTCATTTCATAATCAGTTAGATTAATAGAAAAACCTCCACTTAAAGCAACAGAATTATTCTCTTGATTTATTATAGTTTTTGCTACAACTGGTTTTGAAACTCCATTTAAAGTTAGTGTTCCATTTATTTCATAGTTTTCTTCTGTTTTTTTAACATTTGAAATTGTAAATGAAATTGTTTTGTATTTTGGTTCATTTAAAAGTTCATACATATGAGAATCTCTATCTTTTGTTTCACTAATTAAAGATAGTGTCTCAAAATATACTTTTCCTTTAATTGATTCTATTGAATCATCAATTGTTAAATCTGCTTTTATTTGTTTTGTCGAAGGATCAATTTTACTATCACCAAAAACTTCTGTATGAGCTTTTATCTCACCTTGAACAACATTTAAATTAGATGCAAATGCCCCTAAACCTAAAAAAATTAAAGTTAATACCTTAAACATACTTTACCTCCTTGTTATTTGGTATATACTGAGTTGTCATTATTTTTAATAATGCAAACAATAAAATTACAGGTACAAAGAAAATTAGATTTTCTAGTGCTACAAATAGTCCTGCACCTGAAGCCAACCATCCTATAAAAACCATATAAATAGTGATTGTTTTAAAATCTTTTTTTATAATTGTTTGTAAAATTACCACATTGTAATATGATATTACAAATGGATAGATTAGTGATAAAATAAAGCCCTCCCTTAAAAAATAGAATAAATAAGACAATGCAAATAAAATTACTATAAATAACTCTTTTTGATTTTTTTCAATTTTAAAATTAAACGCTGCAATCACACCAATTATATGAAATAATATAATTTCAAAACTATATCCATCTCTCCAAATTGAGATAGTTACATCTCTTGATAATGATTCAAATAAAGTTGAGTCTAAAAATACCCATAATACCATTACATACAAAGAGTAATTTTCATTTTTAGAATAATCAATCTTTTTTGTTGGAAGAAATCTTGAACAAATAAGTGTAATACTTGTTAAAATAATTGCAATAAGATCTCTTGAAGCCACATCATAATTAAATAAAGCAGTTCCCGTAACATATGAGATACAAAGTGCAAGAGCAAGTTGAATAAAATTTGCTTTTTTTATTTCATTTATAATTAATGGAGCTAATGATCCAACTGCAAATCCAAGTATAAACAGTGTGATAAAATTAAAGTTTGGATATAAAAAGCTCATTGCTAACTGTATGATTAAAAATAGTGATATTTTATTTTTATTATCAATTTTAATATATGAAACTAAAAGTGAACCAACAACCCCACCAATTGGAAGAGGCGCAATTACAAATATATTAGATGAAAAATATTCAACTATTCCTGTTTGCGCAATTAGTAAATAATAACAAAGCTCACAAGCTATAAATAGAGTTAAAATTAATCTTTGCATAATGTCTCCTTTTGATAAAAAAAGATTAAATAAGTAAATACAAAAGCTAAATCAAATAAACAAATAGCCAATGCTTCAAATCCTAGCTTTTGTGATGCATAAAGTGCAAAAAACATAGAACTTGCAAACACTCTGATTATAATAGTTAGCTTTGTTAGAACTATTTGACTTTTTGGATTTCTTAAAGCCATATAATGAATAACACCAGTCATACAAACAAATGTAAATACAACATATTCATAAATACCACTAAAAGTAAAACCAACAAGAGGATAGATAAAACTAGCAAGTAGTATTAAAAATATTCCTCCTAATCCATCACTTAAAATTCCTGCAATATTATATAGTTCAAGGTGCGAATAGTTTTTTCTTATTTTGATAAAAGCAATTATAAAAATAAGTGCAAAACATCCAAATATACTTCTAAATATCCACATAGTATGAGTAGGAATATCAATAACTCCTGCTTGTGTAAATCCTGAAATACTTAAAACTGTAAATATTCCTAATAGGGCAAATAAATAGGCATTTAAATAAATATCTTTTTGAAGCTCTTTTATTGAATTTATAAACATAGCTATAACCATAAAAAATACTGCAATTCCCATAGCAACATGAGCATGAGCTACTATTAAATCATTTCTATGAAATATCCATCTAATTTCAGGAATAAATATAATATTTCCTTCAATATCAACAAATAAAAATGCTAAGATTGAAATAAGTAAAGCTTTTTTTGCATGGGGTGCAATATTGCTATCTTTAAACCATCTATATAGTAATGGAACATATAACAAAGTTAGGTATTGGAAAAACCACTCTTGATTATATGACAATGGTCCTATAATAATTCTATGTAAAACAGAAGCAAAATATAAAACAGTTGGAATAATCCATAGTATATTCCAACGTGCTGTAAACTCACCTTCATTTAGTAATTTAATTATTAGATAATAAATAGGAATTAAAGCTAAACTCATTCCTAGTGTATTATCTCCATGAGGACCTGTAACTGTACTTTCAACTTGTCCAATAATTGGATTCATTAAAATAAGTAAGGCAATTGGAGCAATAATTACAACTCTTAAACACACTTTTATCCATAAAGGAAGAACTTTATAAAGTCTAATAAATTTATATAAAGCAATAATATAAAAAATACCAGCAAAGGCTAAAAGAAAATTAAGCTCATAAGCAAAATCATAAAAAGCTAAACCTCTATTTTTACCAAGTAGCAATGATACTACCATAAACACTAAAAAGATATACCAAAAAATAGTATATAAGTTTAAATATCTAAGACCTTCTTTATCAACTCCAACTTCTTTATTTATTAGTAGAAAAGGTAGATAAGAAAGCATTAAAGGAACAAACCCATAAAGCATTAAAGAAATATGAATAGCTCTCATATTTACTGGATTTAATGTTTCAGAGTTTAAGCTAAATCCTAAAAGGTTTATAGAATAAATGATTCCAAAAAATATTCCTAAAGCAAAAAATGCAATAGAGATTTTAAAATGTCTATTTATGAAATCATTAAAATTATATAAGTTTTCCATCTTTTACCTCATAAATAATATCAGCAATTGCTGCTAAGTTTTTATCGTGTGTTGCCACAACGATAGTTGTTCCTTTATTTGAAAAAGTTTTTAGAAGTTCAAATACATTTAAAGAATTAACTGAATCTAAATTTCCAGTTGGTTCATCGGCAAAGATGATTTTTGGATTATTTATTAAAGCTCTTGCAATTGCTACTCTTTGTCTTTGACCTCCTGATATTTCATTTGGATATTTATTTATTAACTCTTTTATTTTTAATAAATCCAATAACTCTTCAATTTGTTTTTTAGAAGCTTTTTCATTTGCTAATGAAATATTTTCTTTTACTGTTAAATAGTTTATTAGATAATGAAACTGAAATATAAAACCGATATTCTCACGTCTAAATCTATCTATATTTTTAATATCTTTATAGTTAATATTCTCATAAACTATTTCACCATTTGTAGGTTTTAAAAGAGTTGATAAAACAGATAAAAGTGTTGATTTGCCACTTCCACTCTCCCCAATTAAACTTATAAATTCACCTTTTTGTATTTGTAAATTTATATTATCCAAGGCTTTATCTTTACCATAATAGTGAGTTAAATTTTTTACATTTATCATATTTTATTTCCTTGAATTAACTCAACTGGATCAGTTTTAGCTGCATTTAGTGCAGGAATTATTGAGCCAATAATTGCCATTGAAATTGAAGTTATAAAAATGTAAAATGCTAACTCATTTGAAATTTCACCATTTACATAACCTTGCAGGCTTGAAGCATTTTTTATAAAATATAAAACAATATTTGAAATGATAAAGGCACTAATAAAACTAATTAATCCTAAAATAAAACTCTCAATCATAATTGAATAAACGATTTTAGATGTTGATATTCCTAAAGCTCTTTTTATTCCAAATTCACTTTTTCTTTGATTTATAGTAATACTCATTAAACTTACGATTCCAAGTAATCCCATACAAAAAGCAATAAGAGAAATTACATTTGATGAGGTTTTGATAATTTTAAATTGGTTGTAGTTATCTACAAAATTTTGTGTTGATTTTGCATCAATTTGTTCATCTAAACTTTTTATATTTTTTACTATATCTTCAATATTTGTATCAACTTTTGTATTTACCATAATCATAGAAGCTGATTTATTAAAGATATTTCCAGCATCATTTATACTTAAAACTACTCCTCCATTCTCAAAACCAATTTGACTTTTAAAAACACCAGAGATTTTGAAATCTTTATTTGCTATTTGGATTTGTTTTTTATTTACAAGTTGTTCAAAAATTGATTTTCCAACTATTACTTCATTTTCTTTTGGATAAGAACCATTTAATAATTCATAATTTTTAAATCTATTTGATGTTACTCCATAAACTGCAACTATTGGAAGTTTTTCAACTGGACTTGCACCCACTATTAAAGCTGATGAATTTTCTACATTTTGAATTTCATTTATTTTTTCAATTAAATTAATATCTACATTAGAAAAAAAAGTATCTGAAATCTTTGCTTGTGTGATAATAATATCTCCATCACTTTTAAGCATTGAAGAATACATTGTAATAATTCCATTTGAAATAGAAGAAATTAAAAAGATTGACACAATTGAAAATATCAAACTCAAATAGATAAGAATGGTCTTTAGTTTATTTGCATTTAATGCTTTAAAAGCGTATGAAATCAAACTGTTCCTTTTTATATTTTTTGTAAGTATAGTTTCTAGATATGAAAGAAATATGAATAAAATATTAATTTTTGTTCATATTTCTTAACTAAATTGTAATTATCATAGGATAGAATACAAAAAAACAAAAAAGTGAATATATGAAAAATAAATTGATAGAAATTATAAAAGAAGCAGGTGAGATACTAAAAGAGGGTTTTTATACTAAAAAAGATGTTACTTTTAAAGCTAAAAAAGATCTTGTGACAAAATATGATGTGGGAATAGAAAATTTTTTAAAAGAGAAATTCTCAAAGGAATTTAGTGATTTTAATATAATTGCTGAAGAGTCAGATAATAGTAAAATAGAATTTAATAATTCAATAATAATTGATCCAATAGATGGAACTACAAATTTTGTAAATGGTGTTCCTCATACAGCTATTTCAGTTGGTGTTTATAAAGATAAAAAGCCTTATATAGGAATAGTTTATAATCCAATTTTAAATGAGTTATATGAAGCAAAGATAGGAGAAGGTGCATTTTTAAATGGGAAGAGATTAACTGTGAGTGCTGAAAATGATTTTCAAAAAGCTCTTATCTCAACTGGTTTCCCATATACAAGTGGAACTAATGAAGATGATTTAAATGATGTAATTAAAAAAATCAAAGATATTCTACCTTTATGTCAAGATATTAGAAGATTAGGTTCAGCATCGATTGATTTATGTATGGTAGCACGTGGAACTTATGAAGGTTATTATGAAATGAATTTAAAAGCTTGGGATGTAAGTGCTGGGATTTTGATTCTTACAGAAGCTGGGGGAAAAGTAAGTTCTGTTGATGGAAGTGAATATAAATTATTTGAAGATAAGTATATTGTCGCAACAAATAGTGAGATTCATGATTCATTAATAACAAATTTAAACTTATAAAAATAATTTTGTAAGTTATAGAAGCACTTATTTAGATATTTTTAAATATAATGCGCAAATAAAATAAATATAAAAGGTCTTTACTTATGTGTGGAATTGTTGGTTATATTGGTAAAAATGACACTACTAAAATATTATTAGATGGCTTAAAAGAGCTAGAGTATAGAGGTTATGATAGTGCAGGAATTGCAGTATTGAAAAATGATAAAATCGATGTTTTTAAAGCTCTTGGTAAGCTAGTAAACCTTGAAGAAAAGGTTCTTGCAAATGCTGGAAATAATTATGAATTAGGTATTGGACATACAAGATGGGCAACTCATGGACAACCAACAGAATTAAATGCTCATCCACACTTAGGTGAATACTCATATGTTGTTCATAATGGGATTATTGAAAATTATAAAGAGTTAAAAGATGAATTAATTTTAAAGGGACATAAATTTGTTTCACAAACTGACACAGAAGTAATAGTACATCTTTTTGAAAATATTTATAATGAATTAAATGACACAACTCAAGCTTTTCAAAATACTATTTCAAGACTTGAAGGTGCATTTTCAATTTTACTGATTACAAAAGCAGATCCAAAAAAAGTATTTTTCTTTAAACATGGAAGCCCTTTAATAATAGCAAGAGGAAATGAAGAGGGGGAAGTTTTATTTGCTTCTTCAGATGCTCCATTAATTGGTTTATCAAATGAAGTAGTTTATCTAGAAGATGGTGTTGGTGGTATTGCAAGTGCAGACTCAATTACATTTTTTAGTGATAATTATTCATGGTCTACTCTTCCAACTTCTAAACAATTTGCACAAAAAGATGGATTTAGATTCTTTATGGAAAAAGAGATCTATGAGCAAAGTAGTGTTGTTAGTGATTGTATGCTTGGAAGAATCAAAGATGAAGAGATTTTATTTGATGAAATTGATGCCTCAATTATTGAAGGAATTAATGAAATTAAAATCTGTGCTTGTGGGACTTCATATCATGCAGGACTTACATCTTCATATTTATTTGAAAGATTATCAAAAACAAAATGTAATATAGAAATTGCAAGTGAATTTAGATATAAAGAACCTCTTTTAACAAAAGATACTTTATTCATAGTAATCTCTCAAAGTGGTGAAACTGCAGATACTTTAGAAGCTTTAAAAATGGCAAAAGCTGCAGGATTAAAAACATTAGTTGTTTGTAATGTTGATAACTCATCAATGACAAGAACAGCAGATTATAAAATTTTAACAAGAGCTGGAATTGAAAAAGGTGTTGCATCAACAAAAGCATTTTCAACTCAAACTGTAGTTTTATGGATGTTAGCTCTTTATTTTGCAAAAGCAAAAAATGTAATCTCTAAAGATATTTTACAAAATGAATTACACGCTTTAAGAGAAGTTCCTAAATCGCTTTGTATTAGTGATAGTATTCATGAAAAAACAAAAAGATTATCAAAAAGATATCTTCACGGACATGGATTCTTCTTCATAGGAAGAGATGTATTCTTTCCACTTGCACTTGAAGGTGCTTTAAAATTAAAAGAGATTTCATATTTACACGCAGAAGGATATCCAGCTGGTGAAATGAAACATGGACCAATAGCACTTGCAGATCCTGAGTTATTTACAATTGCACTTATGCCTCAAAATTTATTATATGATAAAATTAAATCAAATGTAGAAGAGTTAAGTGCAAGAGATAGTACTATTTGCGCAATCTCACCTCTTGATTTTGAACTTGCAGATGATTTTATAAAAACTGCAAAAACTGACCATTATATGTTAGAATTTTTTGAAATGTTAGTTGTTCTTCAACTTCTTTCTATGGAAATTTCTATTAGACTTGGTAATGATGTTGATATGCCAAGAAACCTTGCAAAATCAGTAACAGTAGAGTAGAAACTCTACTTTTACACTAATAAAAGAAAAATTAGGATAAAATTTATCACTTTTTTACAATTTTTGTAATTAAGAAAATTCAAACTTTTATTTTTATTTATTTTTTAACTTATTTTTAGTTGGAAAACAAAGATGGAAAACGAAGAATGGAAAACAATAAAAAGTATTTATACTTTTTTGGAAAACAAAAGGATGGAAAACAAAAATGGAAAACAAGACACAATACTTATTCACTAGTGAAGTGGTAAGCCCAGGACACCCAGATAAATGTGCAGATATAATTGCTGATTCAATCGTTGATAGATTAATTATCGAAGATAAGAACAGTAGGGTGGCTTCTGAGGTTTTTGTTGCAGGAAAACATGTTGTAATTGGTGGTGAAGTTAAATCTACTGCTAAATTATCAAATAAAGATTATGAACAAATTGTAAAAGATGCCTTAGCAAAAATAGGTTATGATGGAAAATCAGCTTTTACAAAAGAACAGTGTTTACATCCAGATGATGTACAAGTACAAGTTTTATTAAATCAACAAAGTCCTGATATTTCTCAAGGTGTTGATCAAGAAACTGGTGATATTGGTGCTGGAGATCAAGGAATCATGTTTGGTTTTGCTTCAAGTGAAACAGCAGATTTTATGCCAGCAGCAATTACATATGCAAGAATGTTATGTGATAAAGTATATAATTATGCTTTACATCATAATCAAAAACTTGGAGTTGATATTAAAACTCAAGTTACAGTTGATTATGGTACAAAAGAGAATTTTGAGAATTGTAACCCTCAAAAAATTCATACTATAGTTGTAAGTGCACCTTCAGTTGAAGGTATGCCAATAGAAGAAGTTAGAGAGTTAATTCAAGGTTTAATTGATGATTCTGGACTTCCAACAAATATGTATGATAAAAAAAGTACAATTATTCATATTAACCCAACAGGAAGATATGTATCTCACTCATCATTACATGATAGTGGATTAACAGGAAGAAAACTTATTGTTGATTCTTTTGGAGGATATGCACCAATTGGTGGTGGAGCGCAAAGTTCAAAAGATTATACAAAAGTTGATAGAAGTGGATTATATGCAGCACGTTGGATTGCTAAACATATTGTTGCAGCAGGACTTGCTAAAAAAGCTATAGTTCAAATTTCATATGCTATTGGAGTAGCTAGACCTACTTCAGTTGCTGTTGATACAATGGGAACATTTACAAAGTATGATGATGATAAATTATCAGCATTTATAATGAAAACTTTCCCTTTAACACCAAGATGGATAACGGAAAAATTTGCTTTAGATATGCCAAGTGAAAAAACTTTCCTTTATGCTGATGTTGCAGCACGTGGGCAAGTTGGTCAAAGTGATTATCCGTGGGAAAAACTTGACGAATTAGAAAAATTTGATAACATTTAATAGATTTGATTTAAAGGATTATAATGGATTTAAAAAACTTATTTAGTAAAATTACTTTTGATAGTAAATCAAAAGAACAACCAACAAAAAAAGATGCACCAAGTCACTGGGTAAAATGTCCAGAATGTAGTGCATTAATGTTTTTTAAAGAGGTTGAAAATCAGGAAAATATTTGTCCTAAATGTAATTTTCATATGAGAATTGGGGCAAAAAGAAGAATTGAGATTTTATCAGATAAAGATACTTTTGTTGAATATGATGCAGATTTAAAACCAAATGATCCTTTAAAGTTTGTTGATAAAACTTCTTATAAAAAAAGAGTAGATGAAGCACTTAAAAAAACAGGAAGAACTTCTTCTGTTGTAAGTGGTGAGTGTTTAATAAATGGAATTCCTGTACAAATGGTTGTGTTTGATTTTTCATTTATGGGTGGAAGTTTAGGTTCTGTTGAAGGTGAAAAAATAGTAAGAGCTGTTAATAGAGCAATTGAAAAACATCAAGGTGTTATTATTGTATCAGCTTCTGGAGGTGCTAGAATGCAAGAGTCCACTTTTGCTTTAATGCAAATGGCAAAAACTTCAGCTGCACTTAAAAGATTAGACCATGCAAAACTTCCATATATCTCAGTTTTAACTGACCCTACAATGGGTGGAGTTTCTGCTTCATTTGCATTTTTAGGTGATATTATTATGGCAGAACCTGGTGCTTTAATCGGATTTGCAGGTCAAAGAGTTATTAAGCAAACAATTGGTGCAGATTTACCTGAAGGTTTTCAACGAGCAGAATTTTTACTTGAAAAAGGTTCTATAGACATGGTTGTAAATAGAGCTAATATGAAACAAACTTTAGCTGATTTATTAAAAATGTTTCAAAAAGAAAAAATTAGCTAATCAATGCAATCAAATTTACAAAAAGCTTTAAGGGATGACCTTAAAGCTTTTAATTATTTATATGTTTTATGTGATTATGAAACTCTTCTTAAAAAAAATTATACTTTAGATAAATTTATACAATTATGTAAAATTAAAAATGTGAAATTAATTCAATATAGAGATAAAGTATCTTCAATATCTACTCAAAAAGAAAATATCTTATATTTAAAATCAAAACTAGATATACCAATTATAATAAACGATAAATTAGAATTAATAGATATTGCAGATGGTTTACACTTAGGTCAAGAAGATTTTTTACAAATTCATAAAGATAAAAAAATTGCTATAAAATTAATTAGAGCAAAAATTAAAGACAAGTTATTAGGTCTTTCAACTCACAATGAAATAGAAATATTAGAAGCAAATGATTTAAGCCTTGATATGATAGGTCTAGGAGCTTATAAAAGTACTAATACAAAAGATGTTTCTACAATAATAGGTGAGAAAATTTCATATTTAGCAAAAATTTCTAAACATCCAGTTTGTGCAATAGGTGGAGTTAAAATTGATGATATTATTGAAAATGTAAAATTTAATGTAGTAGGAAGTGCTTTTTATGAAAATTAATATTTATTCAATTGTAAAACCGTCAAAAGATGAATTTGATATTTTGATAAAAGAGTTTATAAAAATGTCTTCAAAATATGCAAAAGTTGAAGTAAATTATATTTTTAATAAAACTATTGCTAAAGCACAAACTATTGGGGAAAAAGAAGCACAAGCTTCTTATAGTGAAGCTTATGAACCACTATTAAAAGGTTATAACATAGCCTTGGATGTTTTAGGCAAAAGAGTAGATAGTTATGCTTTTAGTAATCTTTTAGAGGGTAAAAATGAAATAAATTTTTTTATTGGAGGAGCATATGGCTTCCAACGAGAATTTTTAAAGAAATGTGATAGTATAATATCTTTAAGTGATTTAACAATGGCACATAAAGTTGCAAATGTTGTGTTAACAGAACAGATTTTTAGAGCACTTAGTATACAAAATAATCACCCGTATCATAAATAATTTATTATATTTTTTGTATAATGGCAAAATTTTTTATTTAAGGGTATGATGTGGCAAATACAAAGCAGATAGAAGAACTAAAAGAAATTCTATTAGAAAGAAAAGAATTAATATCAAATAATATTCAAGAGAGTAGGGATAATATTAATTCATTAAAAGACTCAGAGTGTAATGATGAGTATGATTATGCTGAAGTATCAAGTGATAGCTTTAAAGAGGGTATAATTGTTAATCAGCAAATAAAAGAGTTAGAAGAGATTGAAGATGCTATAAAAAGAATTCATAAAGGAACATATGGAATCTGTGAGATGTGTGATGAATCAATTGCTATTGGTAGACTAAGAGCTAAACCATTTGCAAAATTTTGTACACCTTGTAGAGAGATTTATGAAGTAGATAAATAGTATAAATATAAAAAGGATAAAAGATGGGATTTAAAAAGTATATTGTTTTTTCAATAATTTTGATTGTTGCATTATATGGGTATGTATTTAGTTTAGAGTTAGGTGATTATAGGTTAACAATTCTTGATATATCAGTTAATTTACCAGTTGCAGCGTGGATTGTGCTACCAGTATTATTTTTGTTTTTAGCAACTATAGGACATATTTTATACTATGGATTAATCAATATCTTTAAAGCAAGAGCGATAAGTAAAGATCAAGAAACAATGGTAGCATTTATAAAGGATACTTTACTAGAGAAACCAAATACAAAAAGATTTAAAACTCAAGGATTTAAAAATCTTTCATCAATTTTATCTCAATTTAAATTAAGTGTTAAAGATTCTACATTTTCTTCAAGTGATGAAGAATTAAATAAAATTGTTGCAAATATACAAGATATTAAAGCTGGAAAACACATTAGCGATAAATCATTTAAATTAAATGAAATGTCAGATTTAGCAAACTTAAATATGTTAAATAAAGTTAATACACAAATTGATTTTGCAGTTGATGTAATCAAAAAACCAGAAAATTTTGCTGCAAATGTTGTAAGACAATCTTTTGAAAATGTTCTAAGAGATAAAACTATGACTACAATTAAAAAATTATACAAAAATGTAAAACTTGATAAAGAATTAGCATTTAAACTTTTCCAAAAAGATGCTGCAAACAATGAATTTGGATTTACTCCTGATGAGATTTTAAAAATTGTAAAAGATTTAGACTATAAAAATGAAGATTATATGGCATTAGCTAAAAACTATGAAACAATTTTACAACCTGATCAAATAATTTCATTATTTGAAAAATTATCATCAGAATTAGAAGAAGCAACACCTGCTTATTTACATGTATTATTTGAATATGAAATGATAGAAAAAGTTAAAGAAGTTATCTCTTCAACTCCTGAAAATGAATATACTGCATTTAAAGCATTATTAGATTTAAAAGATGCAGGTAAACAATATAATTTAGAAGCGATTTCGTACAAATAATGAAAAAAAAACTTGATTTTAGCCAACCCCTTGTGGTGTTGGCACCACTAGCTGGTTATACTGACTTACCTTTTAGATCTGTAGCTAAAAAATTTGGTGCAGATTTAACAATATCTGAAATGATATCTTCAAATGCATTAGTTTATAAATCTGAAAGAACTTTGAAAATGATTGAAAAATCACCTTCTGAGGATCCATATTTTGTACAAATTGCTGGAAATAAACCTGAACTTGTAAGAGATGCAGTTTTACTTTTAAATGATATTGAAGGAATTGATGGGATTGATTTAAACTGTGGGTGTCCTGCTCCAAAAGTTTTTAATCATGGTTCTGGTTCAAATCTTTTGGGAGATTTAAAAAAACTAGAAGAAATTTTATCAACTGTAAAAAAATATTCTAAAAAACAATATACAAGTGCAAAAGTAAGACTTGGGGTTAATGAAAAAATTCCAGTTGAAATTGGAAAAGCTGTTGAAGCTTGTGGTGTTGATTTTGTATCAGTACATGGAAGAACAAGAGCTGGAAAATATAAAGCACCCGTTGATTATGATGCAATTAAAGCTATGAAGGCAGCTGTTAATATTCCTGTTATTGCAAATGGTGATATTAAAGATTATGATAAAGCCAAAGAAGTTTTATCTTATACAAAAGCTGATGGAGTTATGATAGGCCGAGGTGCTATTGGAAAACCATGGGTATTTTATCAATTAAAACATGGTATTGAGAATATAAGTGAAGAAATGAAAAGAGAGATTATTCTAGAACATTTCGATGCAACGTTAAAATTTCATGGACCACATGGCGCAATTATGTTTAGAAAATTATTACACTCTTATTCAAAAGGTTATACTGGTGCTCATGAATTTAGAGATATTATAAATAAAATATCTGACGTAAGTGTTATGAGAGACATGATAGAAAACTTCTTTTAGCCTTTTTTAATATATTTCAAAAGTTATTTAGATAAAATATTACACTTTATGTAAAATTAAAATTATATATAGTTATTATAAAGGAAATATTTGTCTGAATACTATTTTGAACTAACAATAAAACCAAAAGCTCACTATGAACTTTTTTTAGACTTACTTATATCATTAACAAATGACGCTATTGAAGAAGATGAGGAATCACTAATTGCAAGAAGTGAAGAAGATCTTACAGATATTGAATTTGGAATTATAGAATTTGCAAAAGCTTTAAATGTTGAGTGTGAAACAAAACATGAAAAAAAAGAAAATATTGATTGGATAAAACAATATCAACAATCTGTAAAATCAGTTGAAATAGGAAATTATTTTATTAGACCTTCTTGGGAAGAAAAGAAAGAGGGTAAAATCGATATTATAATTGATCCTGCACTTTCTTTTGGTTCAGGACATCATGAAACAACTTCTTCATGTGTTGAAGCTATTGATGAGTTTGTAAGAGAGAAACAAACAGTCTTAGATGTAGGAACCGGAAGTGGAATATTAGCAATTGCAGCTGCAAAAAAAGATTGTATAGTTGATATTTGTGATACTGATGAAGTTTGTATTATTGATACAAAAACTAATTTTGAATTAAATGGAGCTTCATTTAATGATTCTTGGGTTGGATCAACTAATAAAACGACTAAAAAATATGATGTAGTAATAGCAAATATTGTTGCTGATGTTTTAGTAATGATTGCAAGTGATTTAAAAAAATGTATGAATGACGATGGAATATTAGTAATATCTGGTATTTTAGATAAACATATAAATAGAGTATTAAATAAATTTAAAGATTTAGAACAACTAAAACTTATTCATAAAAATGAATGGGTTACAGTAGTATTTAAAAATAAAAAGGAGTCTTAGTTTATGGCTAAAAATAAGCAGAATAACAATAGTAATAAGAACAACAATAATAATGACAATAATAACAACTTTTTTAACAATAATCCATTA
>Ga0193958_1000321_pt1 | contig 18810 bp, 18 predicted proteins | sample FB_1_MG_FD_140320 | JGI IMG/M metagenome (GOLD analysis project Ga0193958, IMG submission 140320) | Microbial mat bacterial communities from the Broadkill River, Lewes, Delaware, United States - FB_1_MG | ecosystem: Environmental > Aquatic > Freshwater > River > Microbial mats | place: USA...
GAGCCTTAACCTTAAAAAGGTGGAATACGCTGCGTAAATTTTCACCTTAAAATATAAGGGGCAGTGGCGCAGCTATTGCCACCCTACGGATTACTTTCCCTGTTCAAACGTGGTGCATAAGAACCAGATAATCCTTAACTTAATGGCAGTGACGCAGAGCGTTGTAATGAGGGGATTTAAGCCTTAACTTAATGGTAGTGCAACACCAACCTACCCTATTTAAGATAAAACTTGATGAATTCTCACTGTTTCATGCTTTCCCTTTAAATGCACTTCGCCCACATATTCCGTTTCAGTTGAAGCATGTAAACACTCTAAAGTCCGATCACTGATTAAAATTCGGCAGGGATTTAATGCATCAAGAGTCTTATCAAAACTTTCTAAACGTGAAGCAGTATTTACGGTATCCCCTAATATTGTATATTCTTGACGATGTACACTCCCCAAGCTACCTGTCACTAATGAACCTGTACAAATCCCTACCCGCATTCGTACATTAGGTAAACGGCGCGTATGCCAATGTGCTGCTAATCGTGCCATTTCTTTACGCATGGCTAAAGCACACTGTACAGAGCGGCGTGCATTTTCTTGAATCATTTCAGGGGTATTCTCTTTATCCGTAATGCCAAATACTGCCATCACCGCATCCCCAATAAATTTATGCACATGTCCATGATGTTGTTCAATAATGGTGACCATACTGTCCATATATTCATTTAACCAAAGCAATAACTCACGCGGTTCTAAATTCTCTGAAATAGTCGTAAAACCTTGTAAATCAGTGAACATTACTGATGCAGTAATACGTTGTGGTAACAACTTTCCATCATCCAAATATTGCTCCCGTGATTGCCAAATGACCTGCGCCACTTCCTCAGAGACATGACGACTAAATAAGTGCATTAATAAATGACGTTGGGCTTTTTCTTGATAGGATAAAAAAGCAATCACCACCGTCATAGATAGCAGCCATGCACTAATAGGGGTGATAGTAATCATCCATAAGTTATACATAAATGCGGTGTAACTGACAGCTAAAAATAACAAAGCTCCCACCGTCATGACTGTGATAAATCGCCATACTGTACGCGCCCACAGGCAAAAAAGTGCGCCCAGTAAAGCCGCTAAAATAATGATAAATTGCTCTGTTTTTTTGCTTAAACTGGTAATAGCTTGAGTTTGCCCTGTTGCAATATGTAATAATTGGCTGGCACTGTAAGCGTGAATACGTGCTCCTGCAATACGCTCATGCCCAATGGGCATATAAAAAAAATCAGGCGTAGCATCTGAGTTTGTGCCGATAATCACCAATTTATCCCGAAAAAAATCAGCTGAAACCTGCCCTGACATAATCTGTTTTAAAGTCACATGTTGAAAAGTGTCTGGGGCAGCAGGATAGCTCATTAAAAATTGATACCCCCCATTATCCACTTGATGGTAGCCACCTGTATCCATTGATAAACGGGGGGGGAATGGATAGCCTCCTAGTAGTGGCTCCCCTGTCTTTTGATTAGCGGTGAGTCGAATATTATCAGCGGCTAAATATTTCAGTGCGAGACGTAAGGCAAAAGACCATGCGGTTTTTCCTTCTTCATTGGTTAAGAAAAATAAGCCTCGTCGAGCAATGCCGCCTACATCGACCACTAAATCATTAAAACCAACTTGATCCGTGCCTGCAAGACTGGGCGGTGGATTCACTTTTGCACCATGTTTATCTATAAATTTCTCAATAGTAATAATATTTTTATTTTCTATAAATAAACGACTGAGAGCATTATATTGACTGGTGTTATTAAGGGGGACAGGTAAATCACGATAAATATCTAAACCAATCACACGTGGTTTTTGCTGTAAAATTTTAGTTAATAAGGTGCTTAAAAGCCCATCAGTCAGTGGCCAGCCATACTGGCGTTGATCTTCATCCGTATTCCATACCATCACAATACGCTTATCATGACTAAACTGTGTGGCATGATGGGCTAATAAGGTATCATAAGTCAGTAATTCTAATGACTCGAATTTACCTGCCACACGCAATGAAAATATCAAAGCCAATACCACACAAGCAAGGACTAAGCTCATACCCCATGCAGGGAGCTTAAATTTACTCGCTTGATATTTTAATCTTGTTAGTAACATCAGCCACTTTCCAAACAAGAATGTATAAGATTTACTCATTGGTATCATTGCTATGTTGACACGCCTGTTTATATTTCTGCAGTTGTTTGCTTTATGGCAGATCATACGACAAAGAAAGCGATATAAACACAGTGCGCTAGTAGGTAAACTATTTGATTTTTAAATAAAAATTATACTGTGTATGGGTTATGTAATAAGGTGTCTTATGCTTATATCGCAAAATGTATTCCATATCCTTATACAAAAGGAGAGATGTAGTGGTAGATAAGTATTTATCGACTAATATTGTTGTCCTTGTTTTAAATTGGCAAACATGGCAAGAAACCATTGCTTGCTTAGCATCATTACAACAACTTGTGCAGCCTGTGCGGATTGTTGTGTGTGATAATGCTTCAACAAATGATTCAGTCGCTGAAATTAAAGCATGGGCATCCCAGCACTATACTGATACAGACATTACCCTTATTAATAATAAAAACGAGGCAGTCAATACTAGCAATGTGTTATTAACCGCTTTTACATTGATTGAAACTGGGGGTAATTTAGGGTTTGCAGGGGGGAATAATATTGGTTTACAACATATTTTACTAAGCCGTGAAATAGACTATGTATGGGTATTAAACAATGATACGGTTGTGGATAAATATGCTATTCAGCAGCTATCTCAGCATATGGATAATGATGAAAATATAGCCATATTAGGGAGCACTGTCGCAGAGTATGATCACCCTGATAGAATTGAAGCTGCGGGGGGATGTCATTATTCACCTTTATTAACCCGAGTTAGCAATCATTTACAAGGGCATTCTGTAAAAGCAGTCTGTGCACAGCCGCCTGCCGTACAGCTTGACTATGTTTATGGGGCTGCGATGTTTATTCGTACACAGGTATTAGAAAAGGTAGGCTTATTAAATGAGGAATATTTTTTATTTTATGAAGAACTAGATTACACACAACGTATTAAAAAATATCATTATCAGATTGCATGGTGTCCACAGAGTATTGTTTATCATAAAGGCGGGGCAAGCATTGGTGGACGGGGGCAGAATAAAGAAAAATTAAAATTTGCTACTTACTATGAAACCATCAACACATTACGCTTTACGGCTCACTTTTATCCTTTACTCCTACCTGCTGTGGCAATACTACGTTTAAGCTTAAAAATGTTGTTTTTAGCATTCCGCCGTCATTTTTTCCTTTTACCAACACTTATCACTGCTTATTCTCATTTTTTATATGAATTAATCACTAAAAAAAATGGTAAACATCTAAAAAATAATAATAAGAACAAAAAATAATATAACTGTACTTTTATATACTTATAATAAAGTTAATTGTTTTTTTTAATATCAGCACATACGTCATATATATGTAATACCTATTCAGTGTAATGTAACAACAGAATTATTAAAAATAAAAAGTATATCAATACAAATCTACACGCCTTATTTTTTTATGTTTTACCATGATAAAAAAATAAACAAGGAGAAATGATGACGAGCTATAGCAGTATGTTTGAAACCACATTTAGTAGCTTACGTAAAGTATGGCAAGGTGTCACGGATTCAGTAGGGGGAGGAGAAAAATTACCCCAAATTCATGAAAGTTTGTCAGATGAAGATATTGAACTGATCCGTACTTTTATGCATGCCTGCTTAGAGGCAAAAGGTGGGGCAGTCTCGGCACGTTTACGTGCTGCCCAACTGGGGCAAATGTATTTAGCTTTAAACGATGAAGGACGGAAACGCTTTTTACAGTTGTTGGCGCGTGATTTTGCAGTGAATCGTGATCTGATTTATGAATTAGCTTCTGAGTTACATCAAACCCAAGATGATGTAGGTTATTTAGATATTGAACAACGCTTACGTACTGCACTGGTTTCTCCTAGAATGCGTTTATTGCAACAATTTAATGCCTTGCCACAAGGGGTTAAATTTTTAGTTGATTTACGTGCTGATTTATTAAGTTATCTTGATGATGATCCATTATTAGCCAGTTTAGATCGGGAGTTTATTCATTTATTAGAAGCATGGTTTGATATTGGTTTCTTAGAGTTACGTCATATCACATGGGATTCTCCAGCGGCATTATTAGAAAAATTAATTGCTTATGAAGCAGTACATCAAATTAGTTCATGGGAAGAGTTACGCAATCGTTTAGAGTCTGATCGACGTTGTTATGCCTTCTTTCATCCGAATATGCCTGATGAGCCATTAATTTTTGTTGAAGTCGCGCTAGTGAGTGATATTGCAGATAATGTACAAAATGTGTTGAATAAGGATTTACCCAGTACCAGCCTAGAGAAAGCCAGCACTGCTATTTTTTACTCTATTTCTAATTCACAAAAAGGCTTACGTGGGATTAATTTTGGTAATTTCTTAATTAAAAAAGTTGCCACAACCTTAAGCCATGAGTTTCCTAATTTAAAAACCTTTGCCACCTTATCTCCTATTCCTAACTTTCATAAGTGGCTAGATAAATTACTGTTAGAGGAAGGTTATGAAGATTGGGATGAGCCAACCCAGTTAGCTTTATTAAATGCAGCACAGAAATTTGAATGTGCACCTCATTTGAGTACGTTATTAAAACATCCACGTTGGTTTGAAGAGCCTGATTTAACTAATGTCTTACAAAAACCTTTGTTGCAATTGTGTAGTCGTTATTTGCATGAAAAACGTGCTGATGATCGTCCGCGTGATGCCGTTGCCCGTTTTCATTTGGGGAATGGGGCACGGGTAGAGCGATTAAATTGGCTTGCTAATACGGCAGAGAAAGGCTTAGAGGAGTCATGCGGTATCATGGTGAATTATTTATATGATCTGCAAGAAGTAGAGAAAAACCATGAAGCCTTTGTGACGGAAGGGGTGATCGCCAGCTCCCAAGAGGTGAAAAATCTACTTAAAGCAGCGCAGAAAACTACTAAACGTAAACCTATTTTACCGCGTTTAATGCCTCAGAAAGAGTAAATTAGTATACTACTACAGTCATTTTATTATTTTATACTTATGTGATAATTTCACAAAAATTATACTTTATAATATATAATTGCTATATTATCAAAGAAAAACATTAATTTTTAGTGATTTTATCACAGGAATACATCATGATTGTATCTCTTTCTATTTCTAATTTTCGTTCCTTTTTAAATGAACAAACCTTTTCATTAGTTGCAAGTACTCGCTTACCTTTAAAAAACAATCATCCATCTCACCTTATTTCTATTCCTGATAATAAAAAACACCATGCATTAAAAACCGCTGTATTGTACGGAGCAAATGGTGCAGGAAAATCTAATTTATTTAAAGCTATGGAGTATTTAAAACGTCTAGCTTTAAAAAAGCATGCTAATAAAAATAATGGTACAAATAGAGAAGCCTTTCGTTTTTCAAATGAAATAGAAAACTCTAGTTTTGATCTACAGTTTGTTATACAAGAAAAGCTATACTGTTTTGGCTGTGTCGTTAATGATCAATATATTGTAGAGGAGTGGTTAGTACAGATTATTGGTGAAGAGGAAAAAATAATTTATGAACGAACAACAAATGATCAAGGAAATGTAACAATTGAGTTAGGCTCTCATATTAAAGCAAGTAATAAGTTAAAAGCAATGGCAGTTATTGGTGGCTTACCAAATCAATCATTTTTAGCAACTATTGAGGCAAATTTAGTAGACCAAGATGATTATGGCATGGATATATCCTCTGCACTAACATGGTTCAAGGAATATCTTGTTTTAATTTCACCCAATAGTTCCTTTGGTGGACTTAGCCTAAAACTTGCTGATGAACCTCAGTTCCAATCATTTGCTGGTAGTTTTTTAAAGCAAGCATCAACAGGTGTTGAGAAGCTTAGTACTATCAAACAAGAAATTTCTGAAAAAGAATTACAAGATTTATTATCTCAAGAAGATATTTCCCATCAAGATGTTATTTCTCACTTACAAGAAAGTATTAATAGTGATAAAACAGGTATTTTCATTAATCTTGGTGAAAACAAAGAGCTATTAGTAGAAAGAACAGATAAAAACCGTTATTATCGTCTTGCTATTCAAACAGGGCATCAACATCAAATGGCTGAACCTATCTTTTTAGATTTGTCTGAAGAATCTGATGGGACACGTCGATTATTAGATTTAATGCCTGCTCTATATCGCTTACGTAACACTAATGCCGTATATTTTATTGATGAAATTGACCGTAGTATGCACCCTATGCTAACACGAGAATTCTTAAAATTTTTCTTACAATCTTGTGAAGATGGTCAGCGTCAAATTATTGTGACAACACATGAATCAAGCTTATTAGACTTAGAGTTATTACGGCGAGATGAAATTTATTTCACAGAAAAAGACTTATTGGGTGCGACACATTTATACCCATTATCTGATTTTAAAATTAGATCCGACTTAGAAATCCGCAAACACTATTTGCAAGGACGCTTTGGTGCAATTCCATTTTTAGGTAATCTTGATAATTTATCAGCTGATATAGGTGTATAGTAATGGCAATTACAAGCAGAAAGAAAAGACCATTAAATAAAGATAGTATGGATTTTCGAGATGATCGCTTATTTATTGTAGCCTGTGATGATACATATGCACCAAAACAATATTTTGGTTTTTTCTCTCAAATACTATCCCGTGTACATATCCATGTTATAGCAACAGAGGATAATACATCACATGCTGAATATGTATTAAATCGGTTAATGGAATATCAGCATGAACAGGATGATGAATTATGGATGGTTACTGATGTTGACCATTATGCAGATGCATCTCACATAAAAAGCTTTAACCAAGCGATAAAGAAGGCAAAAAATAAAGGTGTTCATGTTGCATTAAGTAAGCCTTCTTTTGATATTTGGTTACTATTACATCATATGAATCAAGATATTCTTAATTTAAAGAATGCAAATAAAGTAGGGGAAAAGCTACGTGATGTATTAGGAGGGTACAATAAAACACAGCTTCAAGCTGAACACTATCCATTACACACTGTTTGTAGTGCTTACCATTCTGCAAAAAAATTAGATCAAAATACAAAGGGAGGAGATATTCCACAAACTAATACAACACGAGTATACCTATTATGGAAAAATATTATTAACCATATACCACAATCACAATTACCAGAAGAGTTTCTATCTATCAAAAATGAAGTATAGGGGGCGAATTGAGGTACACACCTTTATCCGCCCAGTATATCCCCTACTCGCTTTCTTTAAGCGCGCGTAACAAAGAATCTTCAGGGTTTTCTTCACAATATTCAGACATAGACTCGCCTAAGGCTTGGACAACTTCCAAATCAAACATCACTACCCCTTCTTTGGCAGATAAATAGCCATCCATCCAAATGAGTAAAACAATTAACTCATCTTCATTCATTTCCCCTGCTTCTTCACAGGTAGTATCAGTAATATTAATTTCTTCAATGGCGTAGCTGTGGAAACTAACAGATAAACCTAACATGATTGCAAAAAGAGAACCCATCAATTTTTTCATGATATAACACCTCAATTATTAATAATCACTTGGTAAACATGTGAATATAATGGCATCGCATATTCCACAATACTCCTTATTGAGTTTATCCTATTTTTTAAAAAATGCGCTATTTCTCCCTAAATTATTTAAGCATTAATCAATTGCCACACTAACCGCTTGAGCCTGCAATACTGTGGCAACATCCTGTGGATGAATCTCAATTAAAAAACCTCGTTTTCCGCCATTAATATAAATCTTCTCCAGTTCTAAAATAGTCTCTTGTATATAAACAGGCATTTTTTGACGTGTACCAAAAGGAGAAGTTCCGCCGACTTGATAACCAGAATGCTTATCAGCAACAGCAGGCAAACAAGGTACAATACTTTTTTTATTAATTTGGCGCGCGAGCTGCTTAGTCGAGACCTGTTTATCCCCATGCATTAATACAATAACTGGTTTTTTTGCTTCATCTTGCATTACTAATGTTTTAATGACCGTGTACTCATTTACCCCTTTTTCTTTTGAAAAAGTGCTTGTTCCCCCCCGCTCTTCATAAGTATATAAATGAGGAATATAATCAATTTTATGCTGACGCAAGACACGTATAGCAGCGGTCACAGGATAGTGTGCTTTTTTTGCCATCCTCAACTCCTTTTATATTTTTAGTGATACCAATATAGAAAATATGCTATCAATATGATTTTACATTATTTTAGATGTAGTAAAACGTATATGTTAAACTACTTATCAATCTAGCTTAGTTAAGAATTTTCAATAACCTAGTCATCTTATTTTTCACCCTGTGCTGTATCAAATATAACAAGAGAGAAATATGAAGCAAAGAAGTCAATCTATCGATACATTGCGGGGGCTTGCATGTATTCTTCTCGTTGGGTATCACGTTATAGGCAGTATGCCTAGCAACGGATTAAAAATAGAGAGCGGCTATTTTAGAGATATCAATGATATTTTAGGCTTGATTAGAATGCCTTTGTTTACCTTCTTATCAGGTTTAGTTTATGCCTATAGACCCTTTGATCAAGGATTTATAAAATATACCAAAGGGAAACTTAGACGGTTAATAATCCCTATGCTTGTAGTGGGAACACTCTTTGCAGTCATGCAATCAATTGTCCCCGGAAGCAACTTTCAACAATATGACTGGAGTATGTTACATATTATTCCTGTTGCCCACTTCTGGTTTATTGAATCATTATTTATTATATTCTTACTTATTGCAGGGCTAGAGGTATTTGCTGGCTTAGATAAGAAAAATAATTTTCTTATTGTATTTATCATCACATGTGTATTGTATTTATTAAATATAAAGCTAAACTACTTTTCAATTTCTGGTGTTATTTACCTGTTGCCTTTCTTTCTAGCAGGTATGGCCATTCAACGCTTTTCCTTATTAGATATAATAAAACCAAAACTTGGCTACTTAATGCTTCTTAGTGTTTTAGGAGTATTGCTTTTAATCTTATTTGACTATGCGCCATTGAAACAAAAACATTCAATAGATGCATTAGTTATTGGGATATTATTTTGTGTTGGTGTGTTATCAATAAAAAGAAAAAATAATGTGTTGGCAATAATAGGCGGGTACTCCTACTCAATTTATTTATTTCATGTTTTCTTTACTGCGGGAAGTAGGGTTATACTGTATAAAATTGGAATGACCGACTTAACTATTATATTTTTAATTTCAATTTTTCTAGGAATTTTATTTCCAATTATTGCTGAAAGAGTATTAAATGGAACCAATACCACTCGTACACTCTTTATGGGAAAAAGTACAACAAACATTAATAATTTATGGTTCACTCGGCAAATAATGAGAACAGACCAAGACGAGCCTGCTTTTTCAAAAGCAAAGTGATGAGGTAAAATTGGTTAGCCTATTTAAAATAGACTATTAAATATAGTCACCTATATTTTAACAAATATTATCTTGACAGCAGAGAGGGCACGCCGTAAAATTACGCGTTTTATTCTTATTCTCTTTTGGAGTTTAATCTGCTGATGAAAACCTTTAGCGCAAAGCCTGAATCCGTGAAGCGCGATTGGTTTGTTGTTGACGCTGAAAATAAAGTATTAGGACGACTAGCAACTGAAATTGCTCGTCGCTTACGCGGAAAACACAAGCCAGAGTACACACCTCACGTTGATACAGGTGATTACATTGTTGTTATTAACGCTGAAAAATTGCGTGTAACAGGTCGTAAAGAGACCAGTAAAATGTATTACCACCACACAGGATTTCCTGGTGGTTTAAAAGAAGTACGTTATGACAAACAGATGCAAGAGCATCCTGAACGTATTTTAGAAGCTGCTGTAAAAGGTATGCTTCCAAAAGGTCCTTTGGGTCGTGCAATGTTCCGTAAACTACGTGTTTACGCAGGAACAGAGCATGGTCACGAAGCTCAACAACCTATTAAGCTTGAAGTCTAAAGAAACGCTATGAGTGAAACATACTACAGCACAGGCCGCCGTAAAAGTTCTTCTGCGCGCGTTTATTTAAGAAAGGGTGAAGGTAGTATTACTATCAACAAACGCCCTTTAGATGAATACTTTGGTCGTGAAACAGCACGCATGGTAGTTCGTCAACCTTTAGACGTAGCCGATTTACATGGTAATTTTGACATTACTGTCACCGTAGAAGGTGGTGGTAACACAGGTCAAGCAGGGGCAATTCGTCACGGTTTAACACGTGCCTTAATTGCTTATGACGAAACATTACGTTCACCATTACGTAAAGCTGGTTTCGTAACACGTGATGCACGTAAAGTGGAACGTAAGAAAGTTGGTTTACACAAAGCGCGTAAACGTCCACAATACTCAAAACGTTAATCCGTATTTACATTAAAATCACGGATTCTATGCAATCCAAAATCTCAGCGTCCGTCAGCAACGCGTGTAGAATCTATATTCTACGGATTTTGGTTGCATAAGCTAAAGGATGCTACACGCCCCCCGTTAACCACCGTGTAGCGTTTTTTACTTATGGCAAACTTTAATACACATTTTACTGTTGCAACAACTGTAAGTGGATTAGTTGCTGGCAGTTTACTTCTAACCGATTTGGCAACCCTGAAAAGCTGTATCCTTTATTGGCTTATTGGCAGTTTCGGCGGTATTTTGCCTGATATTGATTCCCCTCGTTCTATTCCTGCCCGTATTGTTTTTAATGGTCTTGCACTGCTATTAGCCTCTTTTAGTGTTTGGACACAAATTGATCACCCCAGTTTTAGCGTATTCCATTTTATTTTTTTATGGATAGTTGTATTTATACCCGCCCGCTATCTACTTATTTATAGCTTTAAAAAATTAACCGTACACCGTGGTAATTTTCATTCTATTTTAGCCATTTTATTCGTTGGATTTTTTACTACGGCATTTTGTTATCATGGCTTACATATTCGTGCCTTTGTTGCATGGGGCTGTGGTTTTTTTATGAGCTTAGGCTATTTTGTACACTTGAGTTTAGATGAGCTTTATAGTGTTGATGTCAGTAATCGCAAGTTAAAAAAATCCTTTGGTACCGCATTAAAAATTGCCAGTTTACGTTATAAGTTAGGTAGTCTTCTTTTACTTTGTGCTACAGTAAGTGCGTATTACTATACCCCTAGTACAAAAGATGTCACAAAAATTTTAACCCATAGTCAAACCTATCAAAAAATCCAAAATAAATTGTTTATAGATTAGAATAGTCTTATATTACACTCGTTCGTTTTGGATTCATGAATAAAAGGAAAGATCGTGCAGCATACTGTTGTTATTGGTTCTGGTTTCGCGGGATTAACAGCGATTCGTCAATTGCGTAGCCAAGGCTATAATGCCCCTATTACATTAATTTCTCCTCGTCCTATATTTTTCTATTTTCCCAGCTTAATTTGGGTACCAGCGGGAAAACGCTCAGAGAATGATCTGACTTTTTCATTAGAGCAGTTTTTTGCACGTTATAATGTCGATTATCACCGTGGTAGTGTGAGCAAAATCCTACACAGTGAAAACAAAGTGATCACCGAAAGTGGGGCAGAAATTAACTTTGATACCTTAATTATTGGATCTGGTGGACGTTTTATTAAAAAACTCCCAGGGATTGAACATGTGTTTACCCCATGTGAAGGCTATGCGCCTACTAAAGCTTATACTGATCGGTTAAATAAATTAGACAGTGGGACCTTAGCCTTTGGGTTTGCATCAAATCCTAAAGAGCCTGCGGCAATGCGTGGGGGGCCTATTTTTGAGTTTATATTTGGGATTGATACGCTATTACGCCAGCAAGGACGCAGAGATAAATTTAAAATCATCTTTTTCAGCCCTGCCCCACGCCCCGGGCAGCGTTTAGGTGCAAAAGCAGTTGATAAATTGTTGGAAGAGATGCAAAAACGTGATATTACCACACACCTTGGTCACAAAATGAAGGGCTTTACTGAAACCAGTGTGATCACAGAAGAGCAAGAATTACATAGTGATTTAACTTTATTTATGCCGGGGATGACAGGCCCTGTTTGGGCAGCAGAAAGTGATCTACCTTTGTCAGAGGGGGGATTTGTCAAAGCAACCCAACAATGTACGGTTCCAGAGACAACAAATGTCTATATTGCAGGGGATGCAGGCAGTTTCCCCGGCCCTGATTGGATGCCTAAACAGGCACATATGGCAGATTTACAAGCGGATACTGTGGCAAAAAATATTATTGCAGCATCAAAAGGGCAGCCTGCACATCATAGTTTTAAAACTGAATTGATGTGTATTGTGGATACCTTAGATAAAGGAATTTTAGTCCATCGTACTGAAAAAGGGGCAAGTATGTACCCGAAAACAGTGGTGTTTCATTGGGCAAAACGTTTCTTTGAATGGTTGTATTTACGTAAGTATAAATAGATCCCCTCGTTCCTGCGTGTTCTTACGCAGGAATGCCTTCCCTGACGCGTTGCATGAAATACCACTATACCCTTATTCTCGTAGTGACGTTGCATGCAACGTCTTCGTGATCTCATTCATTCCACAATTAAAAATTTTGGTGCTGTCAGCTATTCGCTGTCATAAATTATGACAGAATAGAGCGCAGTGCCAAGACGTTGCATGCAATGTCGCTACGTTTTTTCCCTCTCGTTCCTCACGCGCCTGCGTGGGAATGCGCTCTTGGACGCGTTGCGTCCTCTTCTTTGAGCTGCCGCTATGTTAAAAATGTTGGCTTTCCTGCGTTAGCACCAGCCTACGGGATACTATGTTTTAGGTTTAGAACTAGAGAAGAGAAGACGACCAGCAAGTAAAACAAAACGTAACCATACCGCAGCAAAAACAGCCCACATCAATGAAGCTGGATAGCTATTTTTAAAAAACTTACGGTAGAATTTCACCATACCACGGTGTTTAAACCAGAGTACTTTTAATGGTTCCCCTGTGCTGCAATGTCCTTTCACATGCATGACAGTAATGGAAGGGATAAATAAAATACCCCATTGTTGGGCATGAAAACGCATAAACCAATCTAAATCTTCACAGTGTAAAAAATAGCTCTCATCCATCCCGCCAACTTCTTCCAATGCTTGACGACGTACAAACATACACGCCCCTGAAATACCTTCTATTTCAACAGGTTTCTCAGGTAAGGGATCATCTGTTAATACAAAGCTTTTGAATTTTTGTTTTTGAGGAAAAAAACGATTGAGATGGAGAACACGTACTAAGGCGCGCCACGGGCTGGGAATGCTGCGTCGACAGCCTGATTGCTCACTGCCATCAACATTACACACTAATGCCCCTGCCATACCGATAGCAGGATATTCATTTAAGGTATCACAAAAACGCGCTAAGGTGTCTGTCTCAACAATACAATCAGGGTTTAAATAAAGTAGATAATCCCCTGTTGTATTAATCAAGGCTTGATTAGAAGCCGCAGCAAAACCACGATTTTCTGCATTACAAGTAATATGTAAACGTGGTTCATGCGCTAGGCTGCGCTGCAAAGAAGGGATACTATTATCTTCTGAAGCGTTATCCACCACAAAGATATTGACCTGTACCCCAACAGAGTTTAATACTGCTTGCACACACTGTGTTAATAATTCTCCGCCGTTATAATTAACAATAACGACTGAAACCGTATCAACCTGTTTCATCTGAACAAATTAGCGTTTCATAGAGTCAAAAAATTCCGCGTTTCGTTTAGTGATTTTTAAACGATCCAATAAGAATTCCATTGCTGCTAGCTCTTCCATTGGATGGAGTAACTTACGTAAAATCCAAATACGTTGTAATTCATCTGGTGGAATCAACAATTCTTCACGACGTGTACCAGAACGATTAATATGAATCGCTGGGTAGAAGCGTTTTTCAGCCAGTTTACGGTCAAGGTGAATTTCGTTGTTCCCTGTTCCTTTAAACTCTTCGTAGATGACTTCATCCATTTTAGAGCCTGTATCGATTAATGCAGTCGCAATAATAGTTAAACTACCGCCTTCTTCTACATTACGTGCTGCCCCAAAGAAACGTTTAGGACGATGTAAGGCGTTGGCATCTACCCCCCCTGTTAACACTTTTCCTGAAGAAGGAATGACAGTGTTATAAGCACGGGCGAGACGAGTAATCGAATCTAGTAAGATGACTACATCACGTTTATGTTCAACTAAACGTTTTGCTTTTTCAATCACCATTTCTGCAACCTGTACGTGACGTGAGGCAGGTTCATCAAAGGTACTAGAAACTACTTCACCACGTACAGAGCGGCTCATTTCAGTCACCTCTTCAGGACGCTCATCAATTAATAAGACGATGAGGTAACATTCAGGGTGATTGTAAGTAATCGATTGCGCGATGTTTTGTAACATCATGGTTTTCCCCGATTTTGGTGGGGAAACAATCAAACCACGTTGCCCTTTACCAATAGGAGAGGCTAAATCAATAATACGAGGTGTTAAATCTTCAGTACTACCATTCCCAATTTCTAAGTTAAAACGCTCATTAGGGAAAAGTGGGGTTAAGTTTTCAAATAAAACTTTATTGCGCGCTTGTTCTGGGGGTTCAAAATTAATTTCGCTGACTTTAAGTAAGGCGAAATAACGTTCACCATCTTTAGGTGGACGAATTTTCCCTGCAACAGTATCTCCTGTACGCAGGTTAAAGCGACGAATTTGGCTAGGTGATACATAAATATCATCAGGGCCTGCAAGATACGAGCTGTCAGCAGAGCGTAAAAAGCCAAACCCATCTTGTAAAATTTCTAAAACGCCATCACCAAAAATATCCTCGCCTTTTTTTGCATGGGCTTTTAACAGCGCAAAAATAACATCTTGCTTACGCGCGCGCGCTGTTCCTTCAAGTCCTAACTTTTGAGCAAGGTCGACAAGTTCGGTGGCCGTTTTTTTCTTTAATTCTGTTAAATTCATGATGTGCTGTGAAGTGATTGGTAAGAGAGTCAAGACGTGATATATATGACTGGGAGGGTGACTATACTAGTTTGTGTTATCGTAAAGATAAAATAATTGATCTTTAAGTGATAGGTTAAAATATTCAGTATCTTTATAGGTTATCTGTAAAGGAATTTAATATGTTTTGATTAACATATTTGATTAAATACATGGAAAATGCAAGTAATCTAAATAAACTCAATGTGAAATGCTGTGATGAATAGTTTATATTAAATCCATTAATTATCATGTTTATTGACTCTTATAATATGTAATTAGAGTAAATATAGGTAATTAATAAATGCACAGATAAGGGGTTTAAGCTATTTTGATGTGTATATGAATGTAATAGCTCGATATTTTTTATTGTGTAGTATAACTACACTACTTAGGTCATGCTATCACGTAAAAATACCTACGTCTAGTATCAAGGACGTGAAAATAAATATAGTTTAGCGTATAACACGTCCTTTTGTTGTTTTTTATGATAAATGGCTGTTAATGAAAGCAGCAAGTTGAGATTTATTCAGTGCGCCTACTTTTGTCGCTTCAATATCACCATCGTTAAATAACATTAATGTGGGAATTCCTCTGACAGCATATTTTGCAGGGATAACACGGTGCTCATCCACATTAAACTTAACCACCTTTAAACGCCCCTTATATTCTTCAGCAATATCTGCCAAGATAGGGGAAATCGTTTTACATGGGCTACACCAATCAGCCCAATAATCAACTAATACAGGTAAGGAAGATTTTAATACATCTTCTTCAAATGAGTCGTCTGTTGCATAGACGATATTTTCACTCATAGTGATAGTTCTCCAAATTCCAATCGAATGCAACGTTATTATTTATCATGCAAGGGGGTTTTAGTATCAGTACAAAACATAGCATATATATAAAGTAGAATAAACAACCATGTGTTGCTAATGGTGTTAGGTAAAATAGCTTTTAGCTTGATACTAATACTATTAGTATAGATAGATTACTACGTTCTCGTTCTCTGTTGCAATTTATTTTAGTATATTAACGCTGAGCAAAGAGCCTTAAAAGAATGCACAATATTTTGGCAGTTTAAAATAAATTAACTAGAATCATGAAGAATACAGTTAGATAAATACACTTGATTTGTAATTAATATTCCTTTTATGCTTTATTTAAGCAATAGAATCTGTGTTGTGCTAAAAGCTAGATTAAAAAAATAACTTAAAAATAGGTAATAATTATGTTTAATCCAACTGAGCTTGTGATTGATGCATTTGTAGAGCGTTTAACCACTGCATATTGTCGCAACTATGGGACTTTAGAATCATCAAATGGGTCAATCATCGCATGGGCTGGGCGGATGGCATTAGAGCATTTTGCAAACAGTGATGCAATTTACCATAATATGGAACATACAATTATGGTGACGTTAGTAGGGCAAGAAATTTTACGTGGTAAACATATTAAAGAGGGTGGTGTTTCTCATCGTGATTGGTTAAATTTCATTATTTCCTTATTATGTCATGATATTGGGCATATTCGCGGTATTTGTCGTGATGATCGCGATGGACAATATACCACAGGGGTTAAGGATGAGTTTATTACCTTACCTGATGGCGCAACAGATGCCTCTATGTCTCCTTATCATGTTGATCGTGGTAAGTTATTTATCCGCGAACGCTTTGGTGGTAATCCTGTGATTGATGCAGAAGCCATTGCGGGTAATATTGAGCTGACCCGTTTTCCTGTCCCTGATGACAGCGATCATCAAAGTATAAGCTCTTACCCTGGCTTAGTACGTGCTGCAGATTTAATTGGACAACTTGCTGACCCCAATTATATTCGCAAGCTACCCGCACTCTATTACGAATTTCAAGAAACAGGCATTAATGAGCAGTTGGGTTATCATTCCCCTCATGATTTACGGACGAGCTATCCTTCTTTTTATTGGGGGATGGTTAACCGTTATATTCAAGATGGTTTAAAATATTTACGTGTTACTCAAGAAGGGAAACAATGGATTGCTAATTTACACGCCCATGTTTTTTCTTCTGAACATACTGAATTTGATTTACGATAAATACCGTCTAGGCTTAAAGAGTAAACAATTATATCACCCACAGGGAGTGCGCCATGAAGCGTTTAGTTAATACAGTTATGTGTGTATGCATGATAGGCAGTGTAGGGCTTAGTACTGCAACATGGGCAAGTGATGAAGCCGCCACTAAAGAAGCGATTAAATATCGTAAAAATATGATGTCTGCTATCGGTGGACATATGGGCGCAGCATGGCAAATCATTGAAGGAAAAGTAGAGCATAAAGGCGATTTAGCCATGCATACCCAAGCATTGCAGGTATTAAGTCAGGATTTAGTACGCTTATTTCCAAAAGGGTCAGATAAAGGTAAAACAGATGCACTACCTGTGATTTGGGAAAAGTGGGCTGATTTTGAAAAAATATCTAAGCAAGCCTCTGAGTATGCAGATAAGTTTGCACGTGCAGTGGCAGATGGGGACAGTGCAAAAATTAGCCAAGCTTACCGAGAATATGGTAAACAAGCCTGTAAAGCCTGTCATAAAGATTACCGCAAAGATAAGAAAAAGAAATAGCTTATGTTATCGCCTTTACGTATCGCCTGTTTAGTATTAAGTGGTGGGCTTTTTAGCCCTTTCTCTGTTTTTGCTGTGGATGACCTTGCTCTTAATAAAGAAACAGAGCAAGTTGCTTTAGTGAAAAAAGGGCAGTATATTTTTACTTTGGCAGGGTGCAAAGCTTGTCATACTGATAGTAAAAATGGGGGGGAGTTTTTAGCAGGTGGACGTGCTTTAGAAACCCCTTTTGGGACTTTTTACGCCCCCAATATCACCCCAAGTAAAAAACATGGAATAGGGACTTGGAATGAAGCCGATTTTACTCGTGCTTTACGTAAAGGTTATAACCCAGAAGGGGGAGCCTATTATCCTGTTTTTCCTTATGCGGCATATACAAAAATGCGTTATGCCGATATGCGCGCCTTATGGGCGTATTTAAAAACGGTGCCTGTTATTGAGAAAGAAAATAAGCCACATGATATCGTTTTTTTTGCTAATCGTTATGGGAATTGGTTTTGGCAAACCTTGTATTTTGATGCAGGGGTTTGGGAGGATAATTGGCGCAAATCTCCGCGCTGGAATCGAGGCGGCTATATTGCTAATGCGATGGCACATTGTGGCGAGTGTCACAGTCCACGCAACTTATTAGGCGCGATTGATGAAGATAAAGCCTATGCAGGAACCTTAGAAGGTCCTGAGGGAGAAGTTGCCCCAAATATTACTGCCGATGTGGATACGGGTATTGGTACATGGTCACATGATGATTTAGTGTATTTTTTTGAAGACGGTGCTTTGCCTAATGGAGATTATTCAGGCGGTTTAATGGCGGAAGTGATTGATGAAGGTTTATCAAAAGCTGAAAAAGAAGATTTACATGCTTTAGCTGAATATATCGCCAGTATTCCCGCTGTTGTTAATAAAATTGATAGTGGTGCAGAAGAGGAAGAGAGCGAGGAGGAAGAAGAAGAGGAAGAGGAAGATAGACCTTATTAACTCTTTTCTAATTTATCGTTGTGTAGGTTGGTGCTGCTTTTTGTAGGGTGGAATATGCTGCGTGGATTTTCTCCCTCTCGTTCCCGCGTGTTCTTACGCGGGAATGCCTTCCCTGACGCGTTGCGTCATGAACCTGCCCATATTTTTTAGCATAGAGGCAGCTCAAAGAAGAGGACGCAACGCGTCCAAGAGAGC
>Ga0193958_1000322_pt1 | contig 18779 bp, 15 predicted proteins | sample FB_1_MG_FD_140320 | JGI IMG/M metagenome (GOLD analysis project Ga0193958, IMG submission 140320) | Microbial mat bacterial communities from the Broadkill River, Lewes, Delaware, United States - FB_1_MG | ecosystem: Environmental > Aquatic > Freshwater > River > Microbial mats | place: USA...
ATCAGACAAATTAGCTGTTTCACTCGCCAAAAAATCACTCAAAATTTCTTCATCAATCTCTTTCATAGAAGCTGCGCCGAAATTTGACATAAATTTATATAACTTTTCTAAAGGAAGATAATAAACATGAATACTTGTTATTCCAATATTACGAACCTCTTTCATAATAAGTTTTAAATCTTCAATTGAATTAAATCCATGAACTAGTTCTTGGATAATCTGAGCAAGCCTATCTTTATCTGTCACTTGTCTATTCGATAAGCTAGTAATTTTATTTCGTACAAATCTACTTAACCAAAAGAGAAATGTATCCTTAAATGTTTTTTCACAATCTATAGGATATCTCATTATATACCTCAGTTTTAATTTATTAGGGTAGTATATCATAACTTATATAATAGTTTGGAAATTATAGTTTCCAAGACAAAATAAAATATCTATATTAAGAAGTATATTTAAAATACTTCTTAAACTAAAATCTCTCTATTTCCTTTTGCATTAGGCGATGACAAGATTCCTGACATCTCTAATTGTTCTATAATAGTTGCAGATCTATTGTAACCAATTTTTAATCTTCTTTGTAGATAACTAATTGAACTTTTTTTATCTTGTATTACAACTAATTTAGCTTGTTCATACAATTCATCTAGTTCACCAATTTCACCAGATTCTGAAGCACCGGCAAAACCATCTTCTACTTTTTCTTTTAAAATACTAACATCATAAGAAGCTTCTCTTTGACTTTTAAGAAATTCCGCAACCTCTTCAATCTCTTTTTCATCACTCCATGGAGCATGAAGTCTAACTAAACCACTTACCCCTGGAGGCGTAAATAACATGTCCCCTCTTCCTAATAATGACTCAGCACCCATAGAATCTAAAATAATTTTACTATCTACTTTTTGCCCAACTTTATAAGAAATTCGACTTGGTAGATTTGCTTTAATTAATCCTGTAACAACATCTACAGATGGTCGTTGCGTTGCAACAATCAAATGTATCCCACAAGCTCTAGCTTTTTGAGCAATTCTTGCAATAGAAATTTCTACTTCTTTTCCACTTGTCATCATTAGATCAGCTAACTCATCAATAATAATTACAATATATGGGAAAGGTTCATAACCATTCTTTTTTGATTTTGTATTATAATTTTCTATGTTTTTTGTTCTTGTTTCAGCCATAAGAACATATCGTCTTTCCATTTCCATAACCATATTTGCTAATGCATTAATTGCTTCCATAGGTTTAGTAATAACAGGAGTTAATAAATGTGGAATATCATTATAAATTGAAAACTCAATCATTTTAGGATCTATCATAATTAATTTTAAACTATCTGGCGAATTTTTGTACAATAATGATAATATCATAGAGTTTAAACCTACAGATTTACCACTTCCTGTTGTACCTGCTATTAATAAATGAGGTAGTTTTTTAAGATCTGTAATAAAAGGATTACCAACAATATCTTTCCCTAAAATCATCGTTAAAGGTGAAGAGGCTTTAGTAAATAATTCACTTTCAAGTACTTCTCTCATATAAATAGTTTGAGATTCTTCATTTGGAACCTCTATACCAACTACATCTTTACCTGGAATTGGTGCTTGTATTCTAATAGTTTGAGCTTTTAAAGCCATTGCTAAATCATCTTGAAGGTTTAGAATCTTAGAAACTTTTACATTTGGTGCAGGTTTAAATTCAAATGTTGTAACAATAGGTCCTGTATATGTTCGTACAACATCACCTTCAATTTTAAACATTTTTAATTTTTCTAAAAGATCTTTAATTTTTTGATCGATTACTGCTTCATTTATTTTTTGTTTAGATTCTTTTGGTGCTTCTTGAAAAATTTTTGTTGATGGCAATTGAAAGTCTTTAGGTTTTTCAATATTCCCTACTTCAATATCTGCTAAAAGTTTTTTATTTTCTTCTAATTCATCTACAATAACTGAATGTTTTTTCTCTATAGGAGCGTGTATTGGCTGATTATCCTGAATTTCATCTTCTTTTTTAACTTTAAACTTTTTTTCTATTTCTGGTTCAACTATTAAATCTGATTCAAAAACTTCTTGCTTGATAAACTCTTCTTGGCTTTGTTTTAGTGATTTATTTTCAAAAATAGGCTGAACTAATTCTTCTTCATCTTCAATCAAAATCTCTGCTGTGTCCCCTATTTCTTTAACAGTAACCTTTTGTTCATGACTTCTATTTAATTTAGGTGGCAAATTTTTTATTTTATTTTTAGGATATGAAAAATTGAAAAACTCTTTTGTACTTTCTTTAAATTTTGTTGTATTAATATGAATTAAATCATCTGTATCAAAGAGTAAAATAAATGATATTACAAACCCAATGATTACAAATATCCATAATCCTACAAGTCCTACAGATGGGGACAAAGTACTAATTAGAATATCTCCAATTTTTCCAGATAATTTTCCATCTACTATTAATGATTGAAATAAAATCAAAGATATAAATAATAAACAAACTGAACTTATTTTAAGAGCAATATCCTGAACTTTAGAAAAATTAAATTTGTATAATACATATAAAAAATAAATTAAATATCCGTAGGCAATATACCCTAGATATTCTTTAGAATACTGAGATACAACTGAACCTATTTTACCTACTACATTTACATCTGAAATAAAAATAGATATAGATAAAAAAATTAATATAAATGCCATTATAATTGAGGCGATTTTGAGAGCTATAATTTATCCTTTTAAAAGTTTTGTAATTCGACCTTGTAATTTCAACCAAGTTCGATGTTCCATTAATGGAAATCCGGCCCATTGTTTTTTAGGTTCAGTAATAGATTTTGAGACTACTCCACGAGCAGATATAGTCGTAAATGATGCAATTTCTAAATGCCCTGTTGTTCCACTTTGACCTGCCATTACAACATATTCACCTAATGTAGTAGAACCTGATAGTCCAGTTTGAGTTACTAAAATACTTCCTTTACCAATAATACAATTATGTGCAATATGTACTAAATTGTCAATTCTTACCATATCTTGAATCACTGTACTTGAAAAAGCAGCTCTATCAATTGTGCAGTTAGCACCTATTTCAACATTGTTACCAATTAAAACATTACCATTTTGGTAAATTTTAACATGCTCACCCAACTTAGTAGTAGCAAAACCGAATCCATCACTTCCTATAACTGTTCCTGAATGAATCATACAACTATTGCCTACTATGCAATCTCTGTAAATTGTTACATTAGGATAAATAATAGTATTATCACCTATTATCACATTATCACCTATATATGCTCCATGCATAATAGTACAATTGTCACCAATAACAGTATTAAAGCCTAAATATGTATTTGTCATAATAGTACAATTAAATCCGAGTTTTGGTTTATCACCTGTATCCTCTAAAATTTTTGGTGCAAAATACTTACTTGCTTTTGCTAAATAGATATATGGTTCTTTTACAACTAGTGCAATAGAACCTTCCGGTAAATCATTTTTAAATTCTTCGGTTACAAAAACTGCACCTGCTTGAGTTTTTTTTAACTCGGTCAGATACTTTTTATTTTCTAAAAAAGATATCTCATTAGAAGTTGCATCTTGTAAAGTATTTAGACCTACGATATTAATATCAAGTTCAATATCTTTACTAATATCAACTTCGACTTGTAGATCTTCAAGAATAAATTTTAAATTCATATTGCTGATTATCTTTCCATAGCAACTACGCCACTTCTTACTATTTCTAAAGGTTTATATTTTTCTATTACTTTAATAAAATTTAAAATTCTCATAGGATCATCCGTTGCAGAAACTACAATTGCTTCATCTGTAACATTTTGAATCGCTCCATTGTATGCTCGAGCTAACACATCAACATCACTTAAATTTTGATCTAAAGGTATTTTAATAAGTACCGTATCTTTTTCAATAACATCACTATGTTCTATAACCTTTAAAACTGGAACTAATTTATTTAATTGTTTTACAATTTGATCAATTGTTCTAGCAATTCCAATTGTAATAACAGTAATTCTTGAGTATTCGGAATTAGGTATAGGAGCAACTGTAAGACTGTCAATATTATAACCACGAGCTGAAAACAAGTCCACTATTCTACTAAGAACAGAGTCTTTATTTACAACTATTATAGATAAAACTTCTCTTCTTTCTTCACTGTCATAAAAATGATTAAAGTTATTCATTATCTATCTCCTTTTTTTTCTAATAAAAGCATCTCATCTAAAGCATGACCATTTGGTACCATAGGAAGAACCTCTTCTCTTCTTTCAATTATTACTTCAATCATTGCAACTTTGTTTGAGGAAACTGCATCTTCTAATGCTGCGTCAAATTCTTCTTTTGTATGAACTTTATAACCTACTCCACCCATTGATTGTGCAAGCATTGTAAAATCTGCTTGAATATCCAAATTTGTTTCTGCAAGTCTATCTTCATAAAATCTTGTTTGCCATTGTCTTACCATACCAAGATAATTATTATTTAAAATGATATTAATATGTGGTAAATTATACTGAGTACAAGTAATGATTTCTTGAATATTCATCATAATCGAACCATCGCCAGTAAAATTTACTGCAATTTTATCTGGATTTGCTCTTTTCATACCCATTGCATAAGGTAAACCTACACCCATTGTTCCCAATCCACCGCTTGTCATCCATTGTCTTGGATAATTAAATGGATAAAACTGTGCTGTCCACATTTGATGTTGTCCAACATCGGTAGATATCAATGCTTTATCTCCAAGTAATTCACCTGTTCTTTGAATAACCCATTGAGGTTTTAATCTATCTGAATCTTCATGATACGATAAAGGATGTTCTTTTCTATATGCTAATAACTTATTGTTCCATGATGAATAATCATTAAAATCAAAATCTTTTGTATGATCTAAAATTTGTTTCATCACAATTGCTAAATCTCCTACTATAGGATAATTAGGTTTAATAATTTTAGCAATACTCGCAGGATCTATATCTACATGAACTACTTGCGCTTTTTTAGCAAAAACATCTAGTCTTCCTGTAACTCTGTCATCAAATCTAGCTCCTAAACAAATTATCATATCTGCTTCACTCATAGCCATGTTTGCAGCATATTCACCATGCATACCTAACATACCAAATAAAAGCTCATCATCACTTCTCATAATTCCTCTAGCCATTAATGTCTCAACAACAGGTATTTTTGTTTGATGTGCAAATGCTCTAATATTTTCATAACAATTAGACAATACAGCTCCTCCACCAACATATAGTACAGGTCGTTTTGATTCACTTATCTTTTGTAAAGCAGCTTTAATTTGTCTTACATTTCCTTTTGTTGTAGGTTTATATGTTGGTAATTCAAATTCTTGTTCATAATTAAAATTTGCTAGTTCGGCACTAACATCTTTTGGTAAATCAATATGAACAGGACCTGGTCTTCCAGTACGTGCAATATGAAATGCAATTTTAAGTACACGCGTTAATTCATTTACATCATTAACTAAAAAATTATGTTTGGTACATGATCTACTAATACCAACAGCATCAATTTCTTGGAACGCATCTGTACCAATAACTGCTGTTGGTACTTGTCCACTTATAACTACCATAGGAATACTATCGGTATATGCTGTAGCAAGACCTGTTACTGCATTTGTAAATCCAGGACCAGAAGTTACAATTGCAACACCAACTTTACCACTTGATCTTGCATATGCATCAGCAGCATGTATTGCTGCTTGTTCATGCTTAACTAATATATGTTGAAAATGATTTTGCTTGTAAATTTCATCATATACATTCATTATAGCACCACCAGGATAGCCAAAAACCACCTCTGTATTTTCTCTTTTTAATGCTTCGATTACTATTTGAGAACCTGTTAATTGTTCATCTATTGTTTCTGTTTCGTTTTTCATAAATTCATACTCTTTAATTAAAATATAGAGATTTTACCTAAATAGTCATTAAAAATTTATGAGTTCTAAAATTTAATAATATAACAAATTTTAAAATTCTTTTTTAATTTAATTTAATTTTAAGAAAAGAATAAAAGAAACTGATGTATAATTGTGATACAAAAATAAAAGGAGAAGTTATTATGGAACTAACACAATTAAATAATCAGAGTAACATAAATCAGGTTAATGATATTAAGAATAGCCAAAAAACTAATAACCTTCAAAATATTAAAGAGATGGTTGAAAAATATCCATCTGAGAAAGTTGATATTACTAAACAAAATAGTTCGGGTAATTTTTTAACTAATGTTTCATCCAATATTAATAAGATTGCTGATTTACAAAAAAATCTATCTTTAATTTCAAATCAGCTTGAAATCACAACTAAACTTGTTACAACAACAACTTCTGTGCAAAATTCTACCTCAATGACACTTGATGATAAACAATCGGAAATACAAAATTTACTGAAAGAATTCAACAAATTATCTGATGGATTTGAAAGACCTTCTATCTCGGATAAAGAAGGTATATATTTTGACGGACAACTTGGTTCTAAACCTTTAAGTGTAAGTCAAATACTAGATGCAGTATCAAAACAAAAAGAACGATTATCTAACTTTAATAAAGAGTTAACAAATGAGGTTAAATCATTAGTATCAAATACTAAAGAAACTATTTCATCAGAAAAAACTGTACTCGAGACTAAGGTTGAATTCAAAAATATTGATTATGAGAAAGAGAGTGCACAATTTAATGCTTTCACTTTAGAGAGTGTAAAAGGTGGTATTTTACCTTCACAAGCTAACGCTTTTCCTCATCATTCAGAAAAACTTCTAGCATAATTTTATGATAGAAGTCTTCTAATTTTTTTACGGATGAGGAATTTTAACTTTAGAGTTTAATAAATAGCCTACTAATATCACTAATCCTAAAACAATATTTTCATTTGGTATCATTTCATAAATCCATCCCAAATAAATACACCATAATAAAATTGCACCAAGAGGTGTTGGAACCCCAATAAAATATTTACTTACTGTGCCTGCATCGGTATTAATATTGAATTGTATTAATCTTCTCAAACCAGAGATCACATAATATATAAAAGCAAAAGCTACAAATGCAGTATTGAGAAATTGTATCTCTTTACCATCTATAATACCAAAATATATAAACATAACAGGCACTATTACAAAAGACAAAAAATCCCCAAAAGAGTCTAGTTGTACACCAAATTCTGTAGAGAGATTATATTTCCGTGCAATCTTTCCATCTAAAATATCAAAAGCTCCAGCTAGCCATGCAAATAATGCTGCCCCAAAAAATTCTTGATGTGTAATAAAATATATTGCCATAATACCTGCTGATATATTAAAAAAAGTTACTATATTAGCTAAATTAAAATGATTGTTTTTATCAAATAAAAATGTCATATTGTATATTGATTCCTTCCGTATTCTTTTGACTGATAAAGTTTCTTATCAGCTAATTTATAGATATCTGTTCTTGATAAAGAATAAACATTTTTATCAATCATGACAACACCCATTGATATTGTTAAAAAACTTGTTTTACTTGCCTCATGTTTAATCTTTTGAGACGCTATATTTTTTTGCAAATTTTTCAACCTCTGTTCTAGCCTATTTCTATTAATATCGAATATTAAGATACCAAATTCCTCTCCACCTAACCTAAAAACATAATCATATTCCTCATTAAAAAGTGTATCAAGAATATATGCAACAGCTTTTAAAGCAATATCACCAGCATCATGTCCATAAGTATCATTATACTGTTTAAAAAAATCTATATCTATCATAACAAAGGCACTTGTCCAATTATTTTCTCTACTTACAAGTGTAGTTTCATCTAATATGTTGTCAAAATATTTCCTATTATAAAGTCCTGTCAGTCCATCAGTTATAGAATCCGACTTGTATTTGTCAACTAAATATTCCATTTTATTATTATTTTTAATTGTAGTAAATATAACAACAAAAATAAATATAATCATAAAAGAGATAATAAATATTTGATTGTAAAAAAGATAATTATTAACTTTATCATATTGAAGTAAAAACTCTTTTCTCTCCATTGATGCGGATGAAACTTCGTATTTAATTAGTAAATCAATTTGATTTCTTATATACTGATAAAAAATATTATTTCTTTTTTTGAAAGATTTTTTAACTTGATTGTCAATTTTTCTTACAACTTTTCTTTCTTGATCAGATTTATATTGAGTATTATAATAATCCCAATTTTCCATAATTATCTTTTTACTTTTATTATATGATTTAGGATTAAGAATTATATTTTTATACTCTTCTTTAATAATATGTAATTTATGCACAGGTATAAAGTTTCCAAAATAGATATTGTCAATTTTATTTTTTAATCTATCAATTTCAGATGAAAATAAAAAACTAATATATACAAGAGATAATAAAACAATTATAGGAAGAGTAAATAACTTATAGTTTATTTTCATCTTTTACTTTCTTTTATTATTTGCGTAATCTACAATAAAACTTGCAATTTCATTTAAATGACAAATATCTTTTACAGCTCCTGCCTTTATTGCTTGAGCTGGCATACCAAAAACAACACAACTTTCTTCATTTTGGGCTATAGTATATGCACCATTGTTACATAACTCTAACATAGCAATTGTACCATCATCACCCATACCTGTCATCATAACAGCCATAGCTCCTGCTCCTGCACTGTTATTTAAGCTTCGAAACATTAAATCAACACTAGGTTTATGACGACTCACTTTTACAATATCTAATAGTTTTCCAACATAATTACCACCGATTTTCACAATCTCTAAATGCTTATTTCCAGGAGCCAAATATGCATGGCCATATTCTAGAATTGTGTCTTTTTCCACCTCACTTACTATAACATCCGAATGATCATTTAATCTTTGTGCAAATGAACTAGAAAAACCATAGGGTATGTGTTGTGTTATTACTATTGGGGGTAATCCTGATGGCAATTTTTTAAAAACTGTCAATAAAGATTCTACTCCTCCAGTAGATGACCCAATTCCTATTATCTTACTACCAGGAAGTAAAGCTGGTTGACTTTTATATACTTCATCAGGATGTACTTTATGCTCGATCAATCCTTTTGATAAATCAACTTTTTTAATTTGTTCTTCAACAGGCTTTATTGGCGATGGTTTTTTAAGAGTATATTTTTTTAATAAAAAGGTTAAACTCAACAAAGTATCTTTTATTCTACTATTAAAAATAGACATTGATTCACCAAGCTCAGGCTTATTGACAAAACCAACTGCTCCATCCTCAAATATATCATTTCCACGAACACTTTCACCTGAAATAACAATAGCAGGCATAGGGTGTAATCGCATTAAATTACGCAAAAATGTAACACCATCCATTTTAGGCATGTTAATATCAATAGTTACTAAATCCGGCTCTAGTAATTTTATTTTTTCACGGGCTTCAAATGCATCTGCAGCCGTATCTACTACTTCAAAATCTTCTACTTTATTTATCATATCTTTAATGACTCTTCTCATAGATATAGAATCATCAATTACAAGTACTGTATACATTAAAAAAATTCCATCTCCATAGTATCCTCTTTTTTATCATCTTTCTCAAAGATACCAGTTCCGCTGATATATTCTGCAGTTGCAGGTTGTCTTGTAGATATTTCTCTTTGTAGTCTTTTTTCTTGATTTGCAACTTCTTGAGAAGTATTATTATTATCGACATTTTTAATAAATGTTTCAAAACGATTTCCCATTAAAATAACTCGACCATCATTCCCTCTTGTATGATCAGATAATATTCTAAAGCCTTCAGACTGACAAAATGTATGTGCAAATTCAACATTTCTATGACCTATACTTTTTGAGATTGATGCAATATTCATAATATCTGCTCCTCCAGATATTTTTGCTGCCATATTTTCTTTTCTACATCCTAGCTTATACATCTCATTTAACATCGCTTCAACTGAATAAAGGCCATACTTCATATCTTCATTTGAATTTTCTGTAGCTGGTAATAAAAAATGATTCATCCCTTTAACTTTTTTTGTTTTATCATAAAACATAATAGCTACACATGAACCTAGTAAAGTTTTAAATCCAATTTCTTCATCATCTGAAACAACCGCAAATTCACCACCAATTATTGTATGAGTTTTCATACCTTTAACAATTTGTGTTATTTGAGAATTAGAAATTTTTTCTATTGAACCATCTTTATGACCTAAAGTAATCAATCAATATCCTTAACTTTGACAAATATATTTTGCCCTACTCTTTTAGAATAGTTAATTAAATCATGAGGATTTTCAGAATGTCCTATATACAAAGTGCCACCTATTTTTAATAAGGAAAAAAGTTTTTTTAATATTTCATTTTGATCTTCGACTGAAAAGTAAATCAAAACATTTCGACAGAAAACTACATCAAATTGATGTAATGCAAACGGATATTTAGCATCATTTAAATTCATTTGTCCAAAAGTAACCATTTTTTTTAGGTCATCATTTACTTTTATTAATACTTCATCACCTACAAGATTTTTTTGAACTCTTCTTTTGAAATATTTTTGAGGTTTAATCCACTCTGGAAATTCCTTCGAACTTTTTTGAAATCTATAAATTCCATTTGCTGCTTGCTGCAATACATCAGTATCAATATCTGTTGCAATAATTGATGCTTTTAAGGAAGAGCTAACTTCTTTTACAGTCATTGCCATAGAGTACGGTTCTTCACCTGTAGAAGCAGCTGAACAATACATTTTAACTTCAGCATTAGAATTTAGAAATGAAGGTAAAACTCTATCTTTTAAATCAACAAAATGAAAATCTTCTCTAAAAAAATGTGTTTTATTTGTAGTAAAAGTATTAATAAATTCAGTAATATATTTTCCGTCAGCGATTTGAATTAACAAATCATCGATATTTCCAGTATAACTTGTATTTCTTTTAAGCTTATCAAGCCTATTATTAATCATAATATCTTTATTCTCTGTCAAGGTAATACCTGTAAGAGAATAAAGTATTGATTTCACTTTATCGTGAAGTTCTTTAATATTTTCCATATTTCTATGAAGCTGCTAAATTATATTCTTTTGCATTTAGGTTTCTTTTTTCTGTTTTTTTCTGAACTTCTATAATTCCCATAATATCAAGAATTAGTCCTATGCTACCATCACCTCGAACAGTTGCAGCACCCACACCTTCAACGCTTCTAAAGTTTTTATCTAAAGGTTTAACAACTACTTGATGTTGATGTAAAAATTCATCTATAAACATAGCAATTTTCATACTACCTGATTTAACGACAATCAACATCCCTTTTTCAAGTTTTGTATGCTTAGGTACAATATCAAATAACTGATGTAGTCTTACTACAGGAATAAACTCTTCTCTTAGCATCAATAAATCTTGTGTACCATCACCAATTTTTTTGATCATTTCAGCTGTAGGTTGTAATGATTCAACAATAGAACTTAAAGGAAGAATATATTTAGTATCTCCTACAGCAATATCAAGACCATCAAGTATTGCAAGAGTAAGTGGTAACATAATTGTAATTGTTGTTCCCATACCTATTCCTGTATCAAGCTTAATAATACCACCAAGTTTTGTAATATTTGTTTTTACAACATCCATTCCTACACCACGACCTGAAATATCTGTAATTGATTCAGCTGTACTAACACCTGCACCAAATATAAGCATTGCTTTTTCATTATCAGTCATAGTATCATATTGATTTTGATCAATTAGTCCATTTTCTAAAGATTTTAAAGCAACTTTATCTGCAGGAATACCTTTACCATCATCTTTAATAGTAATAATCATTTGACCATTTGCTTGTTCTGCTGCAATAGTAATAGTACCAGTTTCAGGTTTTCCAGATGCCGCTCTTTCATCTGGCATCTCAATACCATGATCTAAAGAGTTTCTGATAATATGCATCAAAGGATCAGTTAAGCCCTCAATCATAGCTTTATCAATCTCAACACTATCACCTTCATGTTTAAACTCGATTTTTTTATTAAGTTTTTTTGAAATATCCCTTACAACTTTAGGAAATTTTGAATATATAGACTCCATAGGTACCATTCGGATACTCATAATTGAATCTTGCATCTCTCGAATATGTCTTTCAAGTAATTCTAGTCTTTCTAATACAGAAGTTCTTACTTTATTTTCTTTAATTGTAGTACTATATTGCGTAAGCATAGCATTTGTAATAACAAGATCACCAACATTATTCATTAATAAATCAATTTTATCAAGATTTACTCTAATAGTACTTGCTGCAGCTTTTTTTGAAGTAGCTGTTTCTTTTGGTGGAGTATCTTTTTTAGGAGCAGCTATTATCGGTGTACTATCTTCTACAACTGTTTTTTCTATCTCTTCTATTTCTGATTCAGCTGGTATTTCAATTTCATCAGATTCATCAAAAAAGCCAAAATTTGAATCCATATCTTCTTCTTTTTCTGTAGATCCATTCTCTTCACCAAAAAAACCCCATGATTTATTTTCAGATAATGTATCACTTTTTTCTTCACTCTTAACACTTGGAACTACTTCAATTGGTTCTGACTTTTCAACTATCTTTTCTTGTGCAACATTATCACCATTAATATATGCTCTAATAGTTACAAGTAGATCAGCAGTTTTTTCAGTAAAAACATCTCTATCAAGACTACCATCACATTCCATTTGCAATATATCTTTCATTACATCAAGACCATCAATTAATGTTCCAGCCATTTCAGGTATAAATTGAATTTGATGATTTCTAAGTTTATCCATCATATTTTCTACATCATGTGTAAACTCAGCAAAGTATGCTAGCTCAACTGAAGCACCACTACCTTTTAGTGTATGAACATCTCTAAAGAGTTGTCCCATTTCATCATCAGTTAAACTTCCATTGTTTTCAGCTTCTAATAAAACATTGTCTGCAGACTCAAAAAGCTCTTCAGCTTCCTCTACAAACATATCTCTATACATTGTTATATCAAATCCAGACATTTTTATACCTTTATCTTTATTTATCTTTACTTAGTACTATATTAACCGCTTTTAATAATTGATCCGGTACAAATGGTTTAACAATCCACCCAGTAGCTCCAGAAGCTTTACCTTTAGCTTTCATTTCATCACCTCTTTCAGTTGTTAAAACTAAAATTGGAGATTTCGCATATTCTGGTAAATTTCTCAACTCACTTACTAAAGTAATACCATCCATATTAGGCATATTTACATCTGTAATAACCAAATCATATTTAGTTTCTTTAGCTTTTTTTAAGCCATCAATACCATCAATTGCTTCAGTAACATCATTGTAACCACCCTCATTCAATGCGTACGAAAGCATATCTCTTAACATAGTAGAATCATCTACAATTAATAACTTCATTTATATTCCCTTCAAATGAATTTATGAAAATTTATATTAGTAACTATAACTAAACTTAGTTTAAAGTAATCTAAAAATTTTTCCTATATCTCTGCTGATATAAGCTCTATTCTATCTTTACTGATTTTTAAAACTCTTACACTTACAACATCATTTTCTGATAAAACATCTTTTACATTTGATACTCTTTTTTTAGAAATTTTTGAAATATGAAGTAATCCTTCTCCACCTTTTGGTAATTCTATAAAAGCTCCAAAGTCAGCAATTCGTACTACCTTCCCATCTAAGATATCATCAATATTATATAACTTTTCAAAATTAATCACTTCTTTTTTTTGAAAAGATTTAGCATTCGATGATATATTTTTTACCTGCTGCGCAGCTCCTAAAATTTTATCTTTATTATCACCTGTAATTTTTACATTACCACTAGTTTTATCAAGGTCGATTGAAACTTCCCATTTCTCGATAATCTCTCGAATTACTGATCCAGCTTTCCCTATAACAGCAAGTACCTTACTTGGATCAATGCTAAACTGTTCTATTAATGGTAATGCTTCACTTGGTACAATTTCAGAAGCTGCATTTTCCATAAGTTTTAAAATATGTACTCTGCCCTCTTTTGCCTGAGTCAATGCTTCTTTTAAAACATCAAGTGCTATTCCACCTAATTTAATATCCATTTGAAGTGCAGTGATACCATCTAGAGTACCAGTAACTTTAAAATCCATATCACCATCATGATCTTCAAGTCCCATAATATCAGTTAATACAACATATTTATCATCTTGAAAAACACCTCCCATAGCAACCCCAGCAACTAATGATGTTGTTGGAACTCCAGCAGCTTTTAATGCCATTGATCCCCCACATACAGTTGCCATTGAAGAACTACCATTAGACTCAAATATCTCTGATACTAATCTAACTGTATCGCTATAATCTTTATCTATTGATGATTCTAATGCTCTTTTAGCAAGATTACCATGACCTAATTCTCTTCTACTTACACCAAAAATTGGTTTTGCTTCACCTACACTAAATCCAGGAAAATTATAATGAACCATAAATGTTTCATTTTCATTACCTTTTGATGTAAGAGTTTCGAACATTTGAGCATCTTTATTATTTCCTAAAGTAGCTACAACTAGAGCTTGTGTCTCTCCTCTTGTAAATAAACAACTGCTATGTGCTGATGGTAAAATATTTGTTTCTATTGTAATTGGTCTTACATCAGAAGGTCCTCGTCCATCCGCTCTAACTTTTTCATTTATAATCATATCTCTTACGATAGTTTTCTTTACAATTTCTACGGCTTCTCTTATATCTTTTAATTCAATTTCATTTTCACTAACATACTCATCTGCAAAAATTAATTGTGCGATATCCTTTAAACCACTAAATCTTTCTTTTTTTGCCATAACTTTTATTGCATCTTTAATATTTAAAGAATAGTTTTTCGTAACATATTCAATTAAAGATGATTCAATTGTTGTTTCCATTAAATCAACAGCTTCAATTTCTTGTTTTGCAAACTCAAAACTTTTTTCATATGTTGTATTTGTATTTGAAATATTTTCTGATGCAATTGCAATAGCATCAACTAAATCACTTTCACTAATATCATTAATATTATGGACTTTTGTAAAACTTTCAATATCAACTTCTACCATCTCAGAAGTTGATATAGCTTTCATCTCAATCATTAAAAGTTCTTCTGAAGTTCCAGCTATAAACAAATCTAAAGTTGAATTATTCATATCATCTAGTGTTGGATTTACTACGAGTTCCCCATCAATCTTCCCTATTCTTGTAGCACAAACTGATTTATTTACAGGAATATTTGATGTATATAAAGCAGCGCTAGCTGCATTTAAAGCCAATACTTGTAAATCAGCATTTAAATCAACACTTAAAACCATAACTGTAATAGTAGTAGGATAAACATAACCTGCTGGAAATAATGGTCTTAAACTTCTATCTATAACTCTAGAAGTAAGAGTTTCAAAATCACTTGGTTTCCCTTCTCTTTTAATAAATCCACCAGCAAATTTTGCTGCAGCATAAGTTTTTTCAATATATTGAACAGTTAAAGGAGTAAAATCTTCACTAACTGGATTGTCAAATTCAGAAACAACTGTCGCCATTAAAACAGTATTTCCAACTGTTAATAAAACTGATCCATTACTTTGTTTAGCTACTTTATCAAATTCAAAAACCTCTTTTGTATTATTGAATTCTAATTCACATGTTGTTGACATTATTTTCCTTTTTATAATTATATTTTAATTTTTCTATATCTTCTAATTCTACATCTTCTAAATTTTCATAATAAAAATCTATAGATACAAAATGAGAAGGTGCTTTTACATAGTACAAATCATCAGCAATTGTTTCTATATCATGAATTACAACTTCTGGTAAAATAGGTACTCCAACAAAAACTGATTTTGCTTTTTTATTTATTACAGATTTTATACAAGCCATCATAGTTAAACCAGTATTTAAACCTTCATCTATTAATAAAATATTTCTACCTTCTAAGTTTATTATATCTAAATTATTACGATACTTTGCTTTATATTTTGCTATATCTATACTATACTGTTGTTTTGATTCTTCATATATCTCTTCAAGTTTTAAATCAAATGATTTCATTAATTCTTCATGTATAACAATCTCTTCTGTTTCTGTTATAATTGCAATTTCACACTCTTTATTTTTTGATGTATAAATTTTTTGGGTAAACATATAATCAAAATCTGCTTTTAATTTTTCTGATAAATCAATAGCAATAGGAACAGCACCACTTGAAATAGCTAAAATTACCCACTTTTCCTGTAGCATATCATTTATAGGTAAAACATCATATAATTTATGAAAGGCGTCCTTTCTATTCTTAAAAATTTTATTGTTCATGTATAACTATTAATCTCTTTTCCCCAATTCATATTGCTGTGCTAATTGAAATAACTGTTTTAAATTAAGCTCAACATATATTATTTTCTGTCTATATGAATCAACATTTGTTGTTGTGTTTGAAGCTACTAATGAATCAATCAGTTTAAAATCAATCGCCCAACATCTATCATCTATACTAAAAATATATTCCTTTTTTTTACTAATATGATTTTCTAAATCATACTCTTCTTTATATGTAGTTTTATAATATTTCCAAAAGTTAAAACCTAAATCATAATTAAAAGTTTTTTCTTCTTCTAAAGTATCTTCTTTTTTTAAGTATGAATAGTGTAAATTTGTAAAATATTGATCTTTTTTAAAGTGAAATGAAGTAGAAGAAGTTGTTATATCTTTAATTAAATAACTATAAATTAATCTATTAGATAAAGAACCATAATCATAGTAATATGTCAAATCATTTTGTAAAGTATTTTTTTCATAACTACCGGTACTATTGTTATACACATAACTAAGATTTAGTTTATGATTAATAATCTCTTTTAATGTCATTTTATTATAGAATGATTGGTTAAAACCTAATGAAATATTTTTAGTTGTTTCAGAAATAGCAAAAGGAGATAAATCAGAAGTAGAAGTATCTTCTGCAGTATAAATATCACCAGATTTTTTAAACTGATTAGAGTCTGTATATGTTGTACTTAAACCAACACTATGAATAATATTTTCATAAGGTTTTATTAAATTACTATATAAAGAAAAGATATGATTATTTTCAGCATAATTGGCATCAATATAATCAGAGTTTTTATACTTTATATTTGTATAATTTACTTGTTCGCTAAAAGTAAAATTCAAATATTCGTTAAATAAATAACTATGATAGTTAATAGGTAAAAAAAGCTCCGTTGTATCTCCTCCAACTCCTACTTTTCTTGTTTTTCTGTTAGTACTTATTTCAAAAGATGTTGTTAAATTATTATTAAAAATACTATCCGCATATTTATGAAAACTTAGTGAAGGTATTTTTTGTAATATTTCATCATTATTATCTTTCGAGAGATCCTTATATCTATTTAGTTCAAAATCACTGTAGTATTTATTTGTATTATAAAAATATTTAATTTTAGATTCTAAAAATTTATCCTTATTATTAGTTGTACTTGAGTTGTATTTTGTGTTAATATAATCTACATCATTCATTTCTAAAGAATCAATTACTAAACCATCACTATCGTCATTTGCTGAAAATAACTTTGAGCGTTTGTATTCCAAATTCCAACCATAATGTTTACTATTAGTTAAATCCATTTTTTCACGGTAAGTCTTTTTTTCTTTAAACATACCTATTTCAAAATCAAGTTTAGAATACAAAGAATCAACATATCTATATTTTAAGGTATGGCCATTTCCTCTTTTTAATCTTGTTTGAGGAATATATTCAAAATCATAGTTTAATTGAGGTGCAAAATAAATAGGCTGGGCATATATAAAGCCTTCACTTTGAGAATATCCAATAGTAGGTTTTAAAAGACCAGTTCGTCTTGTGTCATCGGTAGGGAAACCAAAATATGGAGTATAAAATACGGGAAAATTTTTGAGATACAAAGTTGTATTGTATGTATTCATCCATTGTTTTGTGGTATTAAGATCTCCACTACTAAAACTAATACTCCAAGCAGGATCTTTACAATTACAACTTGATAATGTGGAGTTATTTAAATCATACTTATCACTTGACTTTAGTCCTTTTTTTGCATTGAACCACAATTTGTTAGAGTTATCTACTACAAGCATAGGCTTTAAATTGTTTATATCATTCTTAATATCAATATAGATATATTGCGAATAACTAACAAGCTCTTCATTTTTGATAATATTTACATCACCAAATAATTCAAGTTTTGCATTTATTTTGTCATAAATTAAACGATTTGCAGTAATATAATAATTAGGGGAGTAAACAACAACTTCTCCAGATGCATTTACTATATCATTTTTAATTTCTAGATTTTCAGCTAATATTTGTATATTTTCATCTTGGAGACTATCTTTAGCAAATAGGACCATACTTAAAAAGGTTATAACTAAAAATATTCTATGCATCAACAACTAAAGTTTTTCCAAATTTATCATGAAATGTCTGTCTAGACTGACCATAGTAAGCTAAAAAGAAACCTAAATAAAATACTGCTTCACTAATAATTCTTCCAGCAGATCGAATACAAGAATTTATTAATGAAATTCTACCATAGTTTTCAAAATCAATTACTTTTATTTTAGAGATAAGTTTACCTATAGTTGCACCATAATACCATATAAAAAATGATTGATAAATAAATTTCAATACAACCACTTGTATAAATGCTTCATTCATGACCATCATTGTTGCCACTAAGTCCCCATTAGTTGTTGCAATTTTATCCCAAAGAATTATAATTACTAAAAGAGTGATAGATAA
>Ga0193958_1000323_pt1 | contig 18759 bp, 12 predicted proteins | sample FB_1_MG_FD_140320 | JGI IMG/M metagenome (GOLD analysis project Ga0193958, IMG submission 140320) | Microbial mat bacterial communities from the Broadkill River, Lewes, Delaware, United States - FB_1_MG | ecosystem: Environmental > Aquatic > Freshwater > River > Microbial mats | place: USA...
GAGACGGTCTTAGTTTCGGTGGCGGAGGTTGATCCGACAGGGAAAATGAGTTTTATTCCTGGACGAGTATCCAATAAGGGGATGCAATATATCGTGACTATGGATTATCTCAAATTTGCCACTTTGGAGGTAAAAAAAGAGGGGGATGTTGCTGGTGAGGCGGCTGCAGGTGTTGGTTTTCGAGTAATTTTAAATATTTCTTCTCGGGCCAAAGACATTAACTTGAGTGATATCTTTAGTATTGGTATGGCGGCCACAGATAAAAAAGTTTATGGCTCTGTTCGTGTTGAGGCTATTGGCTTGCACGATCCAGAGATTACCTCTGTAATTCCTTTGCCTAGTGAAATTAGTGGGGCATCTATTCAATCAGTTATGCAGGCTATCACGATTATTAAGTATAAGATTTATGATGAAAAAACGCGACTTAACCCGCAGATTGTGGGGGTACGTGGGACCAAAGAAGGGGTAACGCTTCAGGAGCTTCGCGAGGCGGTAATGAAATATCATAAATTGGGAAAGAAAAATGTATCCACTAATAAAAGTGCACCTAAGTCTAAGCCCAAAAAGTAGGGGAGAGAAGTGTAGAAGCAAAAAGGCCAGCGAATTTCGCTGGCCTTTTCTGTTAGCTATCTAAGCAGAAGGGAAAAGTTCTCGGAGTTTATCGGCAATTTTACGGTCATCAGCTAAGCGAGGCACTTTGTTTTGTCCACCCAATTTACCGATAGACTTCATATATTGTCTGAAGGCATCGGCTGGAACTGGACGAATCTTGAGGGGTTGTAGGATTTTATCTCGGACCAAGTCCTCATAGTAGATATTTTGCTTGCGCATGGCCAAATCGAGGCGCTCGGCTAGTAGTTCCAAATTCTGCGGCAGCTGGTCAAAAGCAATCCACCATTCATGATAAGGTTTGCCTCCTTCTGGAGGTGTCACTTGAGGAGCTACCGAAAACTCGACTACCTTGGCCGGCTCTACTTCTAAAGCTTCTAAAAGCGCTTGCTCTACTTCTTTTCCAATCACATGCTCGCCAAAAGCCGAAATATAATGCTTGATGCGGCCTGTGACTAAGATGCGGTAAGGGTCTTTCGAGATAAATTGGACTGTATCGCCAATGCTGTACCCCCAAAGTCCTGCATTTGTGTTAAGGACCAAGGCATAATTAACGCCTAACTCCACCTCGGCCAAGGAAAGACGGGGCGGATGTTCAGAAAAGTATTGATCGGCAGGAATAAACTCGAAGAAAATGCCCGAATTGACATTGAGCAAAAGACCTGGCGCATCTTGCTGGTCCTGATAAGCAATAAATCCCTCTGAAGCGGGATAAGTCTCTACAGAAGGAATCCGCCCCCCCACTAAAGACTCTAATTTTTCTCTATAGGGCTCAAAGTTGACCCCCCCATAAACAAAGATCGAAAGGTTGGGGAAAACCTCTAAAACGGTCTTTTTACCTGTGCGCTCCAACAAGCGCTCATAATACATCTGTACCCAAGGTGGAATCCCCGAAATCAAACGCATATCTGCATTCATCGTCTCTTCTACAATGCGATCCAGTTTTTCTTCCCAATCCTCAATGCAATTGGTCTCATAAGAAGGTAGTTGGTTCCCTTTAACCCAGTTGGGTACTAAATGATTGGAAATTCCTGAAAGACGGCCTAGTAAAATGTCGCCCTTTTTCTCTAGCTCTGGAGAACCTGACAAAAAGATCATCTTGCCATCCATAAAATCGACCTTGCCTGTCTGAGCAATATAATTAAAGACAGCATTTCGAGCTGTTCCAAAATGATTGGGAATACTCTCTTTCGTCAAGGGAATATATTTGGCTCCCGAAGTGGTGCCTGAAGTCTTTGCATAATACTTGGGACGCCCCTTCCAAAGCACATTTTCTTCTCCCGCATTGATGCGCTCCACATAAGGACGCAAGGCCTCATAATCGACCAAAGGGACCTGTTGCTTAAAGCTAGCATAATCCACAATCTTATCAAATTGATGGTCTTTGCCATAAGCAGTTGCCTGGCCCACCGCCACCAATTCCTTCCGGATTTTCTCTTGATATTGCAGCCCCTTGAGCGCTTGCCCATTTTTTTGCTTGCTAATATAGCGGGCTGCCTGCTTAATAAGGAAAGATTTTATAGACATGAATATATTTTTAGATTGATTTTTTTGTGCTAAAGACGAATATCCAAAATCAGGGGCAAAGGCAAAAGTATTTTTCTATTTTTTTGGGGCTGCCCCTCGCTTCGCTCAGGTCGGGCTGTCTCGCAGCTCGCTGTTCGCTCGGCCCTGCAAGCTTTTTCGCTGCGCTTCAAAAGCTTTTGGTCTGCCGCCTCCGGCGGCCCTGCTGCCCATCCCTCAGCCTGCGGCGGCAAAGCCGCCTGTGACCGCCCAAAAACGCCCTGACTTAGATTCTGCAAACAACGCCATAAATTTTATAGATTAAATATAGAAATTAGACTAAATCCCTGCTTTTCGGCAAGTTTTCTTATATTTGCCCACTGTTAAAGTAACATACAAAACTGTTGTCCATCATTTTTTTTTTCATACAAAAATTGTCAAAATGAAGAAGTTATATTTAAGCTGCTTATTGATGTTCTTGAGCTTTGGCATGGCCTCTGCCCAAGACTTGCAAGATAGCTTTGAACTTTACTTCGAGTTTAATCGTGCTATCCTAAAACAGGACAGTAAAACGCAGATCGACTCTTTCTTGGAGGCTACTAAAGGCCGCCGTCTAGCTGTACGTATCGCAGGTTATACTTGTGATATCGGAACCGAAAATTATAACATGGGGCTCTCTGAGCGCCGTGCAGAGTCTGCTTTCGAATATCTCAAAGAAGTAGGGGAGCCAGAAGATAAAATGGAGCTTTTCTTCTACGGAGAAAAAGACCTTAAATATGGTAAAGGTGGTGTTGCCGAAAACCGTCGTGTATATTTCCTTTTTTCATTAGAAGATGATGACCGCGATACACTCTTGCAAAAAGACTGTTTAGAGTTTTTTGTAGAAAAAGGAACATTCAAGCCTAAAAAGAATAAAGACATCACTTTCACTTACAAAAGCGTGTCTACTGCTCGTGAGGTAGCTCAAGCAGGCATCAAAATGGAAGACGAAAACGGCAAGCGTCTATACGCTAATGCTATCGCTTACCTAGATGCTAAAGTAGACGGCAATGCCCTAACCGCTGGTAAAACTATTAAAGTGAAAATGCCCGCAGTTGGTGAAGATGCTGATGGCTTTATGCTTTACACTGGCGTAGACAATGGTGGAAAAATTACTTGGAAAAGCACAGGCAAGCCTTGTGGTAGTCTAGTAAAAGAAGGTGATTGCTCTACTTATAATTTCGAATTAGAAGTAAATGGTTACTGTGGCTGCCTAAAGCCTCGCGCTTGTGAAGAAGATTGTAGCGAAGATCCCTTTGGTGGAGAACGTCTACCTAACCTAGAAGCTGCTGATATTCGATATAGCAGTGAAGGAACTGTTGCGCAAATTAAAGATGGTACGTACAGTGCTGATATTGCCAACATGGATGTTCAAGTTGTAGATGAGCCTAACAAAGAATCTGATTGTGATATCTGTGAGCAATTCCAATATGGTATCGCTACTGAAGATTGGTTCCCTGCTTATGCTAACATGAATGATAGCAAAAACGTTATCGTTAAAGCTAAAAACGCTGCTGGCGAAGCTCAAGAAGGCGATGCTAACCGTGGTATGCGCATCATGCTTCCCCGCGATAAAGTAACTGAAGCTAATCCTGTTCTACTCACGGGTAGTTTGACTAAGCAAGGCTATATTAAGTGGCAAACTTCTAAATATGAGCAAGCTACTTGCCTAGGTCCTATCAACTGTGACTATATCGTATTTGATGTGCCTGCTACTGGTAACTACAAATTGGGAGAATGGAACGAAGAGCCTAAAGCTGCTGGCGAAGATACTTATGTACTTAAAACACGTGTACTACGCAACTCTACTATTCTTGTAGCTAACAAGAAAACAGGTTATGTATATCGCGCCAAGAATGTAACTCGTAAAGGTAAAACTCGTACTAAAGAGTACCACATTCGCCAAGACGATAACATGGATGATATCATCGTTCTTCAGCGCTACCAGCACAAGAAGAAAGCAGAGAAAAAACGTTATGCTGAGGTGAAATTGACAGACCTTAAGTATAAGAAGAAAAAGAAAATGTACGTACTACGTAAGCGTACTAGCAAGAAAATCAAAGAGTGGGACGAAATGGACCTCAATCTTTGTAAATAATTGCTTCTTTAAGCTTTAATTTCAAGGGCCCGCTGCAATTGCAGTGGGCCCTTTTTTGTAGATCTTAGTAAATATATATGTTATGTCTATTCAAATTCGTCTAGGTATTCCTCAAGATATTCCTGCTATTCATGAGTTAGTCAGAGAACTTGCTATTTATGAGCAAGCAGAGGCCGAACATACCGTGAGCATTGAAGAAATGCAAATACATGCTTTTGGACCTAAATCTTACTTTTCTTTCTTAGTGGCTGAAAATGAAAGAGGTCAAATTTTGGGAATGGCCCTTTATTTTTTTAGTTATTCTACTTGGAAGGGGCCCTGTCTTTATCTCGAAGATTTGGTAGTCAAAGAAACCTGTCGCCGACAAGGTATTGGCCAACTTCTATTTGATGAACTCCTACAAATTGCTAAAACTAAAAAAGTAGGTCGAATGAGCTGGCAGGTACTCGATTGGAATGCGCCAGCTATTGCTTTTTATAAAAAACTAGGTGCTCAACTTGATGAAAGCTGGATTAACTGTCAATTTAGAAAAGAATTTATTGAAAACTATTAAACTTTTTGGGCTACTATTATTGAGTTTGCAACTAAAAGCCCAAATCTTAAATGCAGATGCTTTGGCCCCAAAGCTAGACTCTAGCCAAGCCTTTCATCTTTTTGGCCAAGGTAGTTTAAGCATTACCAAGCGAAATTATACGCCTGTTTATAGCTTTACAGGGCAGGCCGAATGGGCTTACCGAGCAGGTCAACATTGTTTGATGCACAGCAACTATTATCGCTTGCTTCGATCAGGTGGAAGAAATACGCTAAATAGTGGATATACGCATTTTCGTTATCGTTTAGTGCCAGAAGAAGGGCTACAATATGAGCTTTTTGTCCAATTTCAAGGTGATCAAATTCGGGGGATGCAAGAACGCTATTTATTGGGGGGAAATCTGCGCATGAAGCTTTGGCAAAAAGAGCAAAGTAATCTTTTTTTAGGTCTAGGGGGGATGTATGAATCAGAAAAATGGACCTATTCTGCGGTAGAGGATAGTCTACTTCCAGCTAATATTAGTGATTTTTATACTCAATATGGCAAGCTCAATTTTTATTTGAGTTATTGGGAAGATTTTAGTCCCAAATTACGTACGCAGCTGGTCCTTTATTTACAAACAAGGGCCGATAGCGAATGGCAAAAAGCGCGCATTTTTATTTCGAATGAATGGAGCTGGAAAATTGCTAAACATTGGGCCTTCGCTTTTGCTGCTCAGTTAAATTACGAATTGGAGCCTCCTGTTCCTTTGGCTCAATTTTATTATAGCACTTCTTGGGCCTTAAAGTATAGTTGGTAGTTGGCGTCCTACAGGCGGCAGCGCCGCCGCAGGCTGAGGGATGGAAAGTGGGGCGGCGAAGCCGCAGACCAAAGGCGCAGGATGCGCCTGCAGGGCCGAGCAGACCTGCGAGCCACGACACAGCCCGACCCGCCCGCAGGGCGGGGCAGCCCCCAAAAAAGAAGATCTTTTTTTGTCTAAAAGATTAGTAGAGTTCTTCTAGTCCTTTTAAAGTCCCGAGCTTCTCCTCTATCTCATTTTCCCAGCTTTGTTCTAAGCGTCGGCCCAAATGCAAAAAAAGTTTTCGGTCATTGGGTGTCCATTCGCAGTGGGCGCCCTTATTACTATTTATTATTCGCTCTTCAGCCAAAGGGGTGTAGGTAATATGCTGATTTTCATTGATTTGAAAATGAAGGGCTTCGAGTAAACGCTCTTTGTGTTCAAAATGGCCTTGAATACGCAGCAAGGCTTGGCCTCTAACTTTCTTGAGCTTAATTTTTTCAATCTTTAGGCCCAAATATTCATGATGAAAAGGGGCTTTATTTTCTAGGCGAGCAACAAATTCTTGGGCTTGTTCCTTTGCATTTTCTGGGTATTGAAGGCGAACAAACTCCATTTTGAAGCTTTGCTTTTTAAAATCAAGTTGCAAAAGGGCTTCCTCAGCTAAAACGGGGCTTTGCATTTGGAACAAAAGAGCGGTGAAAAAAAGAAGTTCGTTGAGTAAAATAGTCATGCTGCGTACTTTTATGATTCATAAATTTAGGTGTAAGGCGTCATTTTTTTGGCCAATTCTTTGGTTAATGGCCAGGAGAGATGCTCGGCTTTTTTTGAAGGAATAGGGGAGAGGGCGTTGTGGCCGTAATAATTTGGTTGATTTTTGATGTGTTTGGGGCTTTTCGAAGGGCGATTACATGAAATAGTCGTTGAAATTTATGGAAAACTTTTTTTGAACAGACATTTAGTTTATTTTAAAGGAGTTTTTCATCACATACTATAAGTTATGAACAAGATACCAAATAAGGGGCAAGATCAACATCAAATTTTAGCCAACTTGAAGGCTTTTAAAGGGCAAGATTTACCTTGGCAGGCAGGCAAAATTTTTGCCTATATTTACCAAACTTCTCCGGCAGCCAAGGCCGTAGCCGAAGCGGCTTATCTTTCGTTTTTACCTGAAAATGGTTTGGACCCCACGGCTTTTCCCTCGCTTTTGCAGTTAGAACAGCAAGTTATTGGGCAGCTAACACCACTATTGGGTGGAGATGAAGAGGTTAAGGGAAATTGTACTTCTGGCGGGACCGAAAGTGTGATTTTAGCTGTAAAGGCGGCTAGAGATTATGCCCGAGCCAAATATCCTGAGCAAAAGGAGTTTGAAATTTTGGTTCCATCTACTGCTCATCCCTGTTTTTATAAGGCGGCGCATTACTTAGATATTGATATTAAATCTATAGCCGTAGACCCTCAAACACAACGCCTAAATGTGGCTGATATGCGGGCCGCAATTAACGAAAAGACGATTTTATTGGTGGGGTCTGCGCCTTCTTATGCGCATGGCGTGATGGACCCTATTGCCGAACTTTCTGATTTGGCCATAGAAAAAGATTTGCTTTTGCATGTAGATGCTTGTGTGGGGGGGATGTATTTGCCTTTCTTGCGGCAGTTGGGCCATGAGGTTCCTCCTTTTGGTTTTGAGTTGCCTGGTGTGACCTCTATTTCTTGCGATTTGCATAAATTTGGCTATGTTCCCAAAGGCTGTTCAACGATTTTATATCGGAGTAAAGAGCTTCGTCAACACCAGATTTTTAGTTGCTCACAATGGCCTGGCTATACGGTGGTGAATCCTACCGTTTTATCGAGTAAAACAGGGGCTCCAATGGCCGCAGCTTGGGCTATGTTCCAATATATGGGCCTAGAGGGGTATCAAAATGCGGTGGCTGATTGTCAAGCGGCTAGAGATGCCGTCATCGAGGCTTTGGAGCAATTGCCTAGCCTTGAATTGATTGGTCAACCCGATATGAGTTTGTTGGCTTTTGCTAGCAAAGATGAGGATCTTAGTATTTTTGATTTGGCCGATCAACTTAATGAAAAGGGCTGGTATGTACAGGTCCAATTGGCTAGCCCACACTCTCCAGCGGCCATTCATTTGAGCATTAGCCATTTCAATTGTCCGCATATTCCAAACTTTGTAACCGATTTACAGGTCACAGTGGCCGAACTAATGAGCACTCCTGTAAAAGAAAATGAGCTTTTAGCGGCCCTAGACCACTCGATGTTAGCGCTGTTGATGGAAGATTTTGATCCTGCCATGTTGGGGCAATTTCAAGAATTGATGGGGCTAGAGTCTGCAGAAGGTGGTTTACCTGCCGATATGGGGGCGGTCAATCAGTTGCTTAATGTTCTTTCTGCCAAACAACGAGAAGATGTTTTGTTGGCCTTTATGAATGAATTAATTTAAATTTTGGGGCCTGCCGCCTACGGCGGCCGGGCTATTGCGCAGCTCGCAGGTCTGCTCGGCCCTGCGCGGGCTCTGCCCGCTGGGTCGGCGGCTTTGCCGCCCTGCTGCATATCCCTAGGCCGCGCATCCACTTAGCCTTTTATAAACGGCTAGCTTTAGCCTTCAAGGATGCCCGTTTAAGTGGTATTCGTCGCTTCGCTCCTCATTCGTTCTTACGACCCCGCCCACCCGCCCCTCCTCGGAATCCCTTGGGGGATTCCTCAGGGGCAAGTTGGGCATTTTTTCAAAATAGCCTATACCTTCAACGACTTTTTCTGGACCCTGCCTACTACAGCTTAAGGGTAGACACTAAAGCATACAAGCATTTTGAGTTTTCATGCTTGTTTCATAAGACAGCAAGAAAAAATCCCCTTTTTTTGCTTAAAAAACTCGCTAATGTCATCAAAAAGCGATAATATGAGCTACAAATTAAGACCAAGGCCCTAAAAAGCCCATTTTATCCTTTTGCCGATGAAGCTAATAGAACAAAAGCGCCTGCATTTTAAGCAGGGGAATTCCGATAAAGTATATGAAGTAGACCTTTGCGAATTAGAAGCAGGGGCTTTTCTAGTAAATTTCCGTTATGGAAAAACGGGCGGGCCCCTAAGAGAGGGAAGTAAAACGCCCACAGCTGTAGATGAAACAAAAGCCCGTAATCTGTACAATAAATTGCTACAGGATAAAATGAAAAAGGGCTATTTGGATGTTTCTGAAAAGAGCCAAGCCAAACAGGTCGAAGCGATTCAGCCGCCCGATAAATCTTTAGAAGGAGAGGAGGCACAGGCTGCTTGGATCTTGTACCATTTGCAATTAGCCCAATTAGATCCAGAAGCCCAAAAAGCCCGAAACTGGAAGCTCTCTAGAGTCGCTTGGCGAGCAGCTAATCTCAACATCAAAGCAGCAGGTCCATATTGTTGGGCCCTTTTTGAACAAAATCATAGAGGCAAATCTATAGATGATTTGGAGCTTTATAGCTTGCTTTGGGCTACAGCTCAACTAGAAACGAAAGTAAAGGACTTGGCTAATTTGTTAACTTTTTGGCGAAGTAAGAAAAAAGCGCCTACAGCTAAAAAATTAGCGCCTTTTGTCTATTGGGAGCTAGCGGATGTAGTAGGCCAACAAGCTTTGCTCGAAGAAGAACTGCCAAAATTACCGGCGCTTTGGCAAAAGGCTTTGGACCGTAAAGATATGGACGCCTTAACTTATCAGTTGCGCAAAGCCAAAGGAGATAAAAGCATGGAGGAAGCTTTCGCTATGCTTTATTTACTGTCCCCAGCTATGCCTTATTGCCGTAAAGCACTGTTAGAGGTCGTTTGTGAAATGGAATTTCGTCCCAATAGCTTCCGCTTATTGCGTCGCCTATTTAAGATGGCCACCTTTCGTAAAGACGCACAATTTTGGGGAGCCTTGGCTTATCGCTTTGAAAAGGCTAGCCCTCAATATAAAATGCCCCAGCGTAATAATCAATATGTTTGGGTTAGCTATAGCCGGATGCGACCTAAAGATGAATTGAAAAAAGAGAATAGCCGCCTAGCTTTCTCTAATTTGACCAAAAACTATTTTAGCGATTATATGCGCAAAGAGTTGGACGAATTAGGCAAAAAAGGGAAGCCCGCTTATGTGGCTATGGCAGCTAGCATCCTGCTCCAATATGATGATGAGCGAGATGGACGTACAGATCGTAGAGAAAAAAACTGGCGCTTTGATAACGATAAACAACGTTGGATAGCAAGCGTTTATCATTATCCTAGCTATTCTAAAGAGTTGATATTTAACGAGATTCTCTATGCAAATAGCCAGCGATATATTTATTCTCCCACGAAACAAGAATGGGTTTATGGAGAAAATTTCAACCCTGATCAGCCATTACCTGCACCACTTTCAGAAACTAAATATGCTGATCTTTGGCGGCAAGAACCCAAAGCCTTTTTGCACTTGATGGCGGAGGCCAAAAGCCAAAAGGTATTGGAGTTTGCACATACTGCATTTATGGCACATCCCGAAGCAAAGAGTTTGCAAAAGCGCTTGGGATTAGCTTACTGGAAACAGTTGTTGAGCCGTACATATTTGCCTATACAAACTTGGGCCCTGCAAGAAATTGTTGCCACTTATGAACAATCAGGTAAACCCACTGCTATTCTACTTTATCTTTTGAATCATGATTATGCAAAAGCTAGGGAACAGGCCTTGGCTTGGCTCCAAGCCGATTTTTTCGATTATTTTGCCGACTTAGATTTGGTTTACAGCCTTCTGCTACATGAACGCCAAGATTTAAGAACTTGGGCACAAGAAGCCTTAGGCCGTATTGTAGAGGTCTATGAATCTGTTAAACGCCAAGCTCTTTTAGGCCGCTTATTAGGCTTTTTACTACGCTCTGGCCAAGATCATCAAATCTTGATGACGGAGGTAGAAACGCTATTAACGACTTACTTTAAGGCAGAATTGGAACAACTTAGCTTAGATCTAATTGCTAAGTTTTTACGCTTGCCTTTGCCTCAGCAGCAAGCCTTTGGTTTGCAGTTGCTTAAAGGCCATGCCGTAGAAGCAACGCAAATCCCCTTCGAAGATATTCAATACCTTTTTGGCAAAACAGCCGATTATTGGCGCTATGGCCTAGAATTACTCCAAAATTCTTCAGAACAAAAGCTCTTGCAAGAAGGAGAATTTCTCTTGTCTCTGCTAGAACATAAGGAAGAAGATGTTCGCTTAGCGACTAGAGAGATTTTAGCCCCACTCTATGCCCAAAATCAAGCGTTTGCTGTTGATCAAATGCAACAACTCTTGCGCAAATTGATCCGCAAAGAAAAAATCGAGGGCTTGCACGCACTCTTTGCCAATATCTTAACCACGGAATTAGAAAGCTATTTAGCAGAAGTAGAACGGAAGTTTATTTTCCGTCTACTCAATGCAAAATACGCAGCCGCACAAGAGTTGGCTGCTCTCTTAATTGACCGTTATATCCCTTACGACTCTTTGTCGGTAGCCAATACCGTTCGCTTGGCCAATCACGAAATTGTAGCTGTGCGCGAACTTGCCTGGAAAATGTTTAAGGAACAAAAAGATCGTATGCGCTACGAAAGAGAAGAGGCTTTGCGTCTACTAGATGTAGATTGGGCCGACTCTCGACAGTTTGCCTTTGATTTCTTTGGGCAAGCTTATACGGCCGACGATTGGAGTCCTAGTTTGATGGTGGGCATTTGCGATTCCGTTCGCCAAGATGTACAGCAGTTTGGTCGCCAACTCATTACGCGTTTCTTTGAGGAAGACGATGGCCCTATGTATTTGGAACAATTGAGCCAGCACCCTCGTCCAGAATTACAACTTTATGCAACCAACTATTTAGAGCGTTTTGCTGCTGGACACCCTGAGCGAATACTATCGCTGCGTGATTACTTCTATACCGTTTTGGCCCAAGTGAATAAGGGCCGAATGGCCAAAGATCGCATTTGGAGCTTCTTAGCCAAAGAAGCAAAGGCCTCTTTTGAAGTGGCACAGTTCCTTTCTGATTTGGCCACTTTCATTTCAGCTACTGCAGCCATCGGCGATAAAGAACAGGCCGTTATTGTGTTACGTGATTTACAGGACCAATATCCCTTGCTCGAACAACCTATAGCGATTCATGATTATCCCACTCAATCTTAGTCTAGCTCAATATGTTATTTAATTATAAGTATGGAGGTACTTCCTCTGTAAAAAATAAAGCTGGGCAAACGGCGATGTCTTTTGCCCCTGATAGTTTGCGTGAGCCTACTTTTTTTGTGGGCCAATTGCATAAAAAAATTGCCTTTAGAGAAGCAATCTCTGCCTTGAATGCCGTGGTTGTCTCTGACCTTCGCTTCAAACCTCGTGATAAATCTGCCTATTTGGCCTGGGCAAAAGAACAAGAAGAGGTTTGGCTGGCTCAATATCTTGGCGAAATTGCTGGAGATGAAGCTAATATCAAACAACGTATCGAAGATATTTCGGTAGAATTGGCTGGGGTAGAAGAGCAGGAACGAGGCGTGATGCAGCATTTCTACAAAAAACAAAGAGAGTATTTTAATTACCTCTATAAAAAAGACTTTGATGCCTGGATCGTCTTGGATCCCGTTATCACTACTCATCCCGATAGCATTTTCTTTGAGTGTTTTAGCCAAGATGAATCTACTTATGGTAAGCTGAGCTGTGGCTATAATGTCTTTAAGAATATTGACGAGTTTTCTTGCGGAACAACCAATATCGATTATTCTGCAGCCCTTTACAACGAGTTCCAAAAAATTCGAAACTATAAGGAAACCGACTTTCGAGTAGATCCTTCTGGCTTCGAAATCCAAACGGAGGACCAAGATTTATATAAGGAGGTCAAGATTGACCTTCCAGAAAGCTGGGTCCGAGGCTTCCTTCAAGTGAGCTCTGCCATGACGATGCCCCTTATTCGCTTTGATTTGCATCCTATGGATATTCATAGCATCTGTCAACTTTTGCGCCGCTTTAAGGAAACACATGGGCCCCGCTCTTTGCGCTTTCAACTTCACCCCGGGCAGCCTGTCAAAGTGGTCGTAGAGCCTTGGAACAAAGAAATTATTTGTCGCCGCTCTATTTATCATGGACCAAAAGCCGAAGAGGTCCGCATCTGGGGCCGCCGCCGCTTGCTCATCTTGGAGCGCCTGATTCCACAAGCCAAAAAGTTTACGGTCAGCTTCCTCGGTTCTGGTTTGCCCTCTTTCTATGAGGCCCAACTAGAAGGCGATATGGTCTTCACTTTGGGGCTTTCTGGCTGGACCGATAACGATTGGTCTAGAGCAGGTAACTTTGATCTCCTCGCCCCTCGATTAGAAGTGGACGATTGGACCAAACAAACCGTTTTTGATGCCCTCAAAACTACTTATTTCGAATCGGTAGATAGCCTTGCAGAACGTTTAGAATTAGGCACCGATATCGTTAGCGCTGCCTTACAAGCCTACACCCAAGCGGGCCGAGTGATTTTTGATCCAACCTTGGGCGTTTACCGCCTCAGAGAATTGCATCGCGAACCTCTTGACATGAAACTACTCCGATTTGCTTCGCCTCAAGAGGAAAAAGCCAACAAAATTTTGGACCAAAATCGCCTCAGCAATTTATCTGCAGACGCACAGCAAAATGGCCAAACTCGATTGTCCGCACAGATCAAAGGAGAACAACGCAACTATCAATGCCAACTCCTTATCGACGCCGATGACCGTATGATCCAAGCCGAATGTAATTGCAATCATTTTCAAATGAATAAATTGCGCAAAGGCCCTTGCGAACATATCTTAGCTACTCGTATGGCGCATAATCGCAAAACAGGAAAACTGATCTAGCGATTTTTTTGGGGCCTCCTGCCTTTGGCAGGCGCTACGTTTCAGGGCTCGCTATTCGCTCGGCCCTTCGGCGCTTTCAACGCCTCGGTCTGGCCTGACGGCCACCCTTGCACATCGCTAGGCCTGCGGCGGCTTCGCCGCCTGTCTATCGCAAAAAAGGCCAAAGCTTCACTATTTTGATAATTTTTTGAAAAAATTTAAATAAAAACTTGACAAGCTGCTAAAGAATATCTATCATTGTAACAGACAAATGGGGATGACAAGCATCTCTATATAGATATTGAAAAGAAGGATTAAGAGAAGACAAAGTCTTGCAAAAAGAGCGCTGTTTCGGCGTTCAAGCGATATTACTCTTCACTGCTCACTAAGGAAGAATCTTTATGATGCGAACCGTGGTAGGTGCCCCTACTTGTTCCCCTACGCGGTTTCGAGTCGTAGACTCTGTAGGGGAACAAGTAGGGGCACCTACCACGGTTCGCTGGAGTTGATTCTCTTAGTTCTATGATTGTACGAAGTAAATCTTCTCTCCTTCTTTTTTCTTTTGCAGCTACTTCCAATTTGGACCAATTAGGCCTCTGCCTTAGCTCTCCCAAATTGAAAGTAGTTTTTTTTGTCTCAATCTGCTCCCTATGTCTGATCATCGAATGACCCGTCAACAGATTTATGACCGTATCCGTCAAACGTCTAAAGAGGAATACATCTTAGAAGAAATGAAACGCCTTGGCTTTTGGGATACTTCCGAAGAAGCTCCAAAAATTTCTGAGGAGCTGATCCAAAAGAAGGGAGCTCTCCGTCGAGAGCTTCGCGAGCTAATGGAGAAGCAACGCATGTTTCGAGATAAAGAGCGTATGCTCGTCGAAATGCGTAAAAAACGTATGGCTGATGCACTTGCCCGTAGAGAGGAGACCAAGGAACGCCGTAAAGCAGAAAAAGAAGCCCGCGCTAAAGTTTGGCAAGAAAAAAAAGAGCGGAGTATTGTCTTTTTAGGCAAGGATTATTCTGCTGGCTTGAGTGAAGAAGAAGCTGATTTAGAGAAATTAGCAGCTTTAAATTTGCCTGCATTTAAAGATATTAAGGAGTTGGCAGACGCTATGGAAATTTCAGTAGGTCGTTTGCGCTACCTTTGCTTTCAACGAAAGCTCTCTACGGTATCTCACTATGAACGTTTTTACTTGGCTAAGAAGACAGGTGGTAAACGCTTGATTTCAGCTCCTCGCCCAATGCTTAAAAATGCACAGTATTGGCTACTAGAAAATGTGCTTTCTCGCTTAGAGATGCATGAAGCTGCTCATGGCTTTGTTCCCCAACGATCTATTGTTAGTAATGCTAAATTGCATGAGCAAAAAGAGGTGGTCATCAATATGGACCTCAAAGACTTTTTTCCTACAGTGACTTACCCTAGAGTGAAGGGGATGTTTAAGGGCTTGGGCTACTCCGAGCAGCAGTCTATTATCTTTGCCTTGTTAACTACGGAACCAGAGGTGGACCAGCTGGAAATGGATGGCCAACTATATTATGCCCAAAAGGGAGAACGCTATTTGCCACAGGGCGCCCCAACCAGTCCAGCAATTACAAACTGGCTTTGCCGTCGTATGGATCGCCGTTTTGAGGGGGTTGCAAAAAAATTAGCTTGGACTTATAGCCGCTACGCTGATGATTTGAGTTTTTCCGCTAAAAATACAAGTAATATTAGTCGTATTATTTGGCAAGCACAGCAAATTATTAAAGATGAAGGTTTTGTGGTACATCCCAAAAAACTCAAGATTATGCGTAAGGGGCGCCGCCAAGAGGTTACTGGTCTTACAGTAAATGAACAGCTGGCTGTAGATCGAAAAACTTTAAAGAAATTTAGAGCTTGTTTGCATACTATAGAAACTAAGGGCTATCAATCTGCTAAATGGGGCCAAGGATTTATTTTAGCCAGCATAAAAGGTTTTGCAAATTATGTTCGTATGGTCCAAGCAGATAAAGGCCAAGCACTTTGCGAACAAGTAGATCGCATTTTGGCTAAAGAAGAAAATAAGCAAGCTTGGAAGACTTATTTTGCCCAGCCTAACACTAAAAAATATGCCTATGAACACCAAAAGCAACAAGCTACAACAGCTGTTACAGCAACTTTGGGTAGCTCTGGCTTAGCTGAAGCACTTCCCCCTATAGATCCCCAACAGAAGGATGAGGAGCAATGGTGGAGCCTTTGGTAGACTAGCTTGAAAAGGATAAAAAATGAAAGCCCCAGCCAATTTTGGCTGGGGCTTTCATTTCTTCTGTTAAATAGCTATTTATCCAGTAACCTTGAATGTAAATTCTACATGGTCTACAGGTTCATTCATTTGACCTTTTTTAATAATCCGACGAACACCAGAACCCGCCACAGGAACCAGCTCCGCCACCTTATTTGCAAAAACAGAGCGATTGCCATTAGGAACCACGTCTAACGCCTGATTACTAAGATGCTTACTTGATACTCGTCCTCTATTTTGGTCTCTTTTCTGCCACCAATCTGCAAATGCTTGAATATTTCCGCTATATCTACGACAAGCATCCAATACATCTTGACCATACCAACGAGCAACTGTCTTTGCCCCACGGCCAGGTAATGTTTGTGTCATAGTAATCCGAGCCTGATCATGATACGTTCTAATCGTCGAAGTAACAGTTGCTCCTGTCATTCCACAAGCTGCTAAAATACTTTTGAGCAGTTTTTCTGCTCTACTGTTCATTTTTACCGCCTTAGCACCATAGCTTAAACTTACATTTCCTGCCTTAGGATGGCTAAAATCTTTACCCGAAACACTACCTTCTTCACTAGCGCCTGTAGTATTACTACTATTCCCCGAATTGCTATCATCTGAACTGGCTGAAGCTGCCCCATTTAGCGCTTTCCAGCTTTGCCCACCTGGATCAATGCGCCCATCAGCCCAACCAAAAGCCGATTGCTGAAAAGCCTTGATCTCGCCAATTGTACCAGGTCCAATTAAGCCATCAATATCTAGTTTATGGCCCTTTGCTTTGAGTAGCTCTTGAACTAATAGTACATCAGCCTTATTATTTGTTCCACCACGACCGACAGAAGCTTTAATTGTTTTTTGACTGCTCTCCAACTCTGCAGGAGGTGCCCCTGCTTCCTCATCTTCCCCTGCTTCAGCCTGAGCCGAATCAATTTTCTCTTCTAAAAGATCCCCCAAGCTATGAATCAAGCCCTCAATTTTATCCAATTGAGCCTGTTCTTCTTGGTCGATTTTACCATCAGCTAAAAATAATTCCTTCAATTTGGTCAACTGACCATTATATTGCCCAATAAGGGCTTGTATTTTACCTAAATCTGCCATATAGTTACTCTTTAATGTTTTTATTAACTTTCTCCTGAAAGATACAAAAGCCTAAGAGAAAAACCAGTTAGACACTTAACTTTTCAGCTATATTATTTTAGACTATTACTCCTGTAAAGCTCTTTCCTGCTCATCTATTTTTGCTTTTTTTTGCTGCTAATTCATCAAAAAAGTCCAAATAACGCTGCTTTTGAGCCACTACAGCATACTCTTCTAGCACTCTTTGACGACCAGCCTTACCCAGTTTTTGCCGCAATTCAGGCGATTCAATCAAAGCCGAAAGCTGCACAAACCACTCCTCCTCATTATGTGCCAAATAACCATTGACGCCCTGCTCTATAATTTCAGTATTCACCCCCACCGCCGACATCACGGCGGGTAAGCCTAAAGCCATATACTGCAAACCTTTCAGCCCACATTTACCCTTAGTCCATTCATCAGTTGGCAAAGGCATTAGGCCAATATCTAACTCTACCAATTGCTCAATTTCATCTGCCTCGGTCCAAGCTACCCCCTGAATACCCAATTCAGGCAAACAATAACTAGCATCCCCAATCAATTTAAAATAGATTTTAGATCCATATTTTTCTTTCAAACGACGCAAAACAGGCAATAACTGTTCAAAATATTGTACTGTAGAGAAACTACCCGTCCAACCAATACAAACTGGCGCATCTCCTGCTTTTGCTGCTTTAAATTTAGGGTGGTGCCGCTCCTCATCCACTGTCGTCGGCAAAACCTTTACACAGTCATTATATTGCTTGGCATAATCCGCCAAATAGCGGTTTCCAGCAAAAACCATATCCGCCAAAGCAATCAATTCAGCGGTTTTGTTCGCATTTTTCAAAAAGCCCAAGGCACTATTATTAGCCGATACATTTTGTAGCCAAATAGAATCATCAAAATCAAAGACTAAAGGTGCCCGCTGTGCAAAACGCCGCTCAAAAAAAGAGGTCCCTAACATGAACGCCTCTCGCTGCACATAAATGATGTCAAACCGCTTGGCCCGATCAGCACTCGCTCGCCAAAGCCGCCAAATACTTTTTAACAAAACTTTCATCTTGCCCAAATACTGCCCCGAGCCATAAAAAATGGGGTCATCTTCCGCCTCAATCAAATAACATAGCTCATATTCATAGCCCTTTTCTTGCAAAAAATCTAAATATTGTTCGTAGCGAAAACGCTGCGAAGGAGAACGATTTGGCCGATGTAAAGCCACAAAAAGAATCCGTTTCATACTATATTTTAGCCTATTATTTTTTGGGGCTGCCCCGCCCGCAGGGCGGGTCGGGCTGTTTCGCAGCTCGCTATTCGCTCGGCCCTGCGGCGCAAGCACCTTGGTCTGGCCCTTCGGGCCACTGCTGTCCATCCCTCAGCCGGCTCGCTACGCTCGCCCTTACCGTAGAAAATTAAAGCAGTTTTAAAAACCACCCAAAAGTAAGACTTAATCAATTCATTTAAAAATAGCAGATTAGGATTAGTTTTACCCTTAACCAAAAATACAACTTCCTGTTTTTATTTGCAAAAATATATGCAACTATTTGTTTTTAAACGGATTTGTTTTAGATTTGTAGGGCAAGAGGACTTGTTCCTCCTCTGTTAGCCAAATTATCCGCTATGAAAAACCAAAAAAAGGAGAAGCGTTTAGCTATGAATCGTCGTTTCATTAAAGCTTTTCAAGCTTTAGAGGAAAGAGGAGATATTGTACCCAATAGCCATGATAAAGGAATGACCAAATTGTCTTTGCTTTTTTGGGACAAAAAAGGAAACGGCCATTTAGTTAGAGCATTTCTCAACCCTCAAAGCAATCGCTCTATTGATTTTGATAAAGCCAGTCGGTTTTGTGAGGAATTTGGCGTCAATAAAGATTATTTGTTGCAAGGTAAAGGCCCTATGTTCGGCGAAGAAGAGGCCCCCGCTTTTGCTAATGGTGAACTCGCCTCTGATTATGGGTATGGCTCACAGATTCTCTACTCTAGCCAAGCTGCCTTTGCCAGTTCAGCCCTAGGAATTGAATCTTATGAAGAGGGCCAGTATTTTAGCCTACCAGGTCTCTCGC
>Ga0193958_1000325_pt1 | contig 18737 bp, 18 predicted proteins | sample FB_1_MG_FD_140320 | JGI IMG/M metagenome (GOLD analysis project Ga0193958, IMG submission 140320) | Microbial mat bacterial communities from the Broadkill River, Lewes, Delaware, United States - FB_1_MG | ecosystem: Environmental > Aquatic > Freshwater > River > Microbial mats | place: USA...
AATGCTTTTTTTGTTTTTAATTCTGTAGAAAATAAGCCAGGAAAACCATTTGCCGCTACAAAACAAAGAGCAAATTTCTTATGTTTAAAAGATTTTACACCAATAAAAAAGTGTAATTAAAAAAAGTTGTAAATCAATAGTTTAAAACTATTGATTTACTTACGAAGTGAAGATGAGACTATTGATAAAAACTCATCTTTAGTTTTTTTGTTTGATTTAAACAGACCCCTAAGTGCTGAAGTCACTGTAGTTGAACAAATCTTTTCAACACCTCTCATCTCCATACACATATGTCTTGCGTCTATCATAACAGCAACACCTTTTGGTTTTAAATGCTCATTTAAAGCATCACAAATTTGCTCTGTTAGTTGTTCTTGAATTTGTAATCTTCTTGCAAAAACATCTACTACTCTTGGTATTTTAGATAGTCCAACAACTTTTCCATTTGGAATATATGCAACATGAGCTTTACCAATAATTGGCAACATATGATGTTCACATTGAGAATAAAATTCTATATCTTTTAACACTACCATTTCATCATTAGTTGAAGTAAAAAGTGCTTTTTCAATTATCTCTTTTGGATTTTGATTATATCCACTACACATAAATTCATAAGCTTTTCTAACACGACTTGGAGTATCAGCTAAACCTTCTCTATTTATATCTTCTCCAACATGTTCTAGCATTTTTCTTACTGCATTTTCAAACTCTACATCACTGCTCATTTAATTCTTTCCTTTAAACTTTTATCATATTTCCCATATCCCAAATAGGCATAAAAATAGCTAATACAATCCAAAGTATCAAGCTCATTATAATTACCAAAAATATAGGTGGTATCAATGCTGTTAATATTTTAATTTTTTCATCAAATCTATTTTTATAAATCTTTCTTATTTCATAAACTGTAATACTCAAAGAGTTTGATACTTCACCTGTGTTTATCAAGTTTAATATAATATCATCAAAAATATCTGTCTTAAAAAAAGATTCATTAATATTATTACCATTTTGTAATAGATTATCAATGAGCGATATTTTATCTAAAAGATATTTGTTTTTTAGTAAAACTTTAGAAGAGAGTATTGCGTGATGAAATTCATAATTTGATTTAAGCATAATATCTATTAATAAAAAAATCCTATAAAATTGCATATTTAAATAAACATCTCTTATCAAATATATATTTTTAGCTACTAGTTTATGTATAAAATACTCAAATTTTGAATTCGTCTTATAAAAATATATAAGTAGGAAAATAAAGAAAAAAATTGTAAACATAATATAAAAAATATAGTTTTCAAATACAAATTGTGTCTTTAAAAGTATTTTTGTAGCAAGTGGCAATTCATTTTTTGTTTGTGAAAATATCATTTCAAACTTTGGAATAACAAAATAAAACATAGAAAATAAAGAAAATAAAAAACTTATAAACAAAACAATAGGATATGAAATAGCTTTTATAAAACTTTTTTTTATTTGAGTATTTTCTTCCAATAATAGAGAAAGTGCTTTTATATTCTCATTTATATTTCCATTATTTTGAGATATCTGTAGAAAAGATATTACTAGGTAATTTACTTTAAAATTCTCAAGTGATTTTTCTATTGGCTTTGAATTTATAAGAGAATTTTTTAGCTCACTTAAAAATAAAAGAATATTTTTGTCTTTTTTATTTTTAATTAAAATATCGATTGCATCGTTTAATGCAATTTTAGAATCTAACATCAAACTTAATTCATAAAAAAGAAGATTTACTTGCTTATCATTTATACTCTTCTTTTTTAAAAAACTAAAATCAAAAGATATATTTTCTTCCTTTATATCAATGATATTTTTAGGAAGATTATCCTTTGACAGAGTATCAAGTTTTAAAATCTTCTCCTTTATTTCATCTCCTATTTGATATTTTATTTTATATGTTTTCATTAAATATTTACTACTTTATAAACTTCTTCAAGAGATGTTATATTTTGTGAAACTTTTTCTTTTCCATCATCCAAAAGTGTTTTAAAATTAATAGTTTGTAAATATTTCTTTATTTCATTTATATCTACTTTTTTAAATATCATAGAAGATAATTCATCATCAATTTTTAAAATTTCTGCAATACTTGACCTATCATAAAATTTGGTAAAATTACATTTTTCACATCCTTTTGCTCCACAATTTGTACAATAATTTAAAACTAATCTTTGAGCCATAACAAGTTTTAAAGTAGATGAAATCAAAAATGGGTCAGCTTGTAGGTCTATCAGTCTTGAGATAGTTTGTATAGCACTACTTGCATGAACTGTTGCAATAACAAGATGGCCTGTAAGAGATGCTTGTAAAGCAATATCAAGTGAAAATTTATCTCGAATTTCTCCTATAAATATAATATCTGGATCTTGTCTCAGTATATTTCTTAATACTAATTCAAAACTTAGTCCAACTTTACTATTTATCGAAATTTGACAAATTGAATCAATTTTATACTCAACTGGATCTTCTACTGTTATTATTTTTCTATCATTAGATTTTAACTCTTTTAATATAGAGTATAAAGTTGTGGTTTTTCCACTTCCTGTTGGTCCAGATAAAAGTATTAAGCCTTGAGTTAGTTTCAAAGATTTTTTTAGTAAATCAAGTAAATCAGAACTAAGCCCTAAGGTCTGTAAACTTTTGTTAATATTTTTCTTATCTAAAATTCTTAAAACTATTGATTCTGAAGTTATTGTAGGCATTGTAGAAACTCTAAAATCATAAGTTTTATCACTAATTTTTAGTGAAAATCTTGCATCCATTGGCAAACGATTTTGTGTAATATCTAAATTTGAAATAAGTTTTATATATGAAGATAAAGGTTTAAAAAGTGTATTAGAGAATACAAAAAAGGTTTTTAATTTTCCATCGATTCTAAAACGAAATAAAATATTGTCTTCAAACTCTTCAATATGAATATCGCTTGTTCTTAAATTTATAGAAAATTTAATCATCTTATAAATAAACTGTTCAATATTATGCTGAGTTTTTATAGCATCTTTATAAAGTAATATCTTATATTCAAGATTTGATAATGCAAATTCTATTTCTTTTTTGTCATATTCTTTAAACTTTATCATCTTAAAAAAATCATTTTTAATAGTAGTTAAATTTGACTCTTTACAAACTGCTACTTCAAAATTAATTTCATTTTCCCAAATAGGTATAATTAGATTTTCTTTAAAATATTTGATATCATATTTTTCAAATAGTTTATAATCAATTAATATGTTTTGTAAATCTGTCATTTATCAACTTTAATTTTAAAATTTCTTTGTCTCTTTTTAATTTAATATAATTTTTCTGGATTTCAACTAATTTATAATCTTCAATAACTTCATCTATTTTTATTAATTTATCATCAATAAAAGCATATTTTCCTATTATCGCTTTTAGTTTAAAATCTTTTTTAACTATTACTTCTTCCTTTGAAGTTTTCCTTTTAATAAAATATTTATCAAGAGTAAGATTTATCTCAAATTCATAGCTATTTGATTTTTCAATCTTTTTAATTTTTAGTAAATTTAAATTTGTAAAGTTGTTTATAGATTCAAGTTTATTTACTAATTTTCTCAAGTTTGAAACAGAGCCTTTACCTTTTACATAAACAGTTTTCTTTTTATTGTAAAGATATAAAATATCAATATTTACCAATTTAGCCTTTTTTTCAATTACTCTAAAAAGTTCTAAAAAATCACCTTTATATTTTTTATTTGAAAAATTAATTTTTATGGGTTTTGAAACTGTTTTTTCTATCTCTTTTGTGTTAATAAAATAAAATACAAAGTATATAAGTAGTAAAGGTAAAATATAAAGCTGAACTTTAGTCTTAATTTGTGAGTCAATAAAACTATTATCTATTTTGCTTAACATCTAAAGTACACTCATATATTTTTTCAATTTCAAGATAATTAATGTTGTTTTGAAGTAATCTATTTTTATACTCACCTAAAAACGAATAAATATCATCTTTTTTATGTGATGTTAAAACAATATTTAGTTTTTTGTTTTTATAATCTAATTGCTTTAATTTTAGTTTATATCTTCTAATTTTATCAATTAATACTAGAAATTCATCATCAAAGTATTTGTAAGAATATTTCTCTTTTAATTTATTAATATCAATAGTTTCTATTGGTTTTGATACTTTTTCAATACTTAATAAATAGTATGTAGCAAAGAATAAAGTAAATAAATAAAAAAGATAAATTTTGAAACTATGATTTTTATTTTCATTCAAATTAATTAAATCAGATTTAATATTTTTTAAAAGAAATTCTTTTTTTAGTTTTTCAAGTTCAGTATTACTATATTTCATAAAGTTATCAATTTTTATATTTAGTTTTTTACTTACATAATCAATTAAGTCTTCATTATTAACACTTGAGTCAATATTCTGTACATAATATAAATTTGAGTTTTTATAAATACAAAAAAATCCATCACATAAATATAAGTCAATTTTTTTCTTATCTTTTAGATAATTTAATTTAAAAATCTCAAATATTAAATATTTATATTTAGAGTTAACTATCAATATCTCATAAGATGAAAGTTCTTCAATAAATAGTGCATAAAGATTATCTTCTTTGCTAAATTCTTTATCATTTAATAATATAGAACTTTTTACAAAATCTTTTAAGTATTTATTATCTAAAACTTGTGAAACTTCAACTGTTAAAGTTTCCATATCTTTAGAATTTGTAAAAGTATTCATTTTTCTATTCCAACTAATAACATAATAATTTATTTTATTACAATATTTTTATAGTTTTATTAATTTATAAAAGTAATTTTTATATTTTAGAAAAATTTAATGAGGGGTATAAAAGAGATAAATCTCTTTTATAAAGTTACGTCGTAACCTAAGTCTTTAAGTCCTTGAATATTCTTTGTCCAACCTTTTTTGATTGACACAAAAAGTTCTAAATAGCATTTTTTACCAGTAAGATTTTCGATTTTTACTCTAGCATCTTTTCCGATTCTTTTTATTGCAGTTGCACCTTTTCCAATAATCATACCTTTTTGAGTATCTTTTTGTACAATTATTGTGGCTCTAATTACATCAACATTATCTTTTTCTTCAACTTTATTTATTAATACATCTGTTTCATAAGGAATTTCATCAGAAATATTTTCAAAAATTGATTCTCTAATAAACTCTTTAAAGATATCTCTCATATGTTCAGTTGTCATTATTTCAGGGTCAAATAAATAAGGATGTTCTGGTAAATGTTTTACCACATCATTTAAGATATCAGCTGGTTTAGTCTGTTTTTTGATTGAAATAGGAATAATTGATTCATATTTATCAGAAAATGCTTCATACTCTTTCATTTTTTCTAATACTTCTGCATTTGAAACAAAATCGATTTTTGTAAGAAGTAGTATATGTTTTACATTTTTTTTATTTTTAACTAAAAAATCTTCATAATGCGTAACTTTATCTGTAACTGGTGCTAAAAATAGTATTAAGTCACAATCACCCATTGCTTTTAGTGCTTCATCTAACATAAACTGATTTAACAATTTTTCTGTTTCATGAATTCCTGGAGTATCTACAAAAATGATTTGATCATCTTCGTGCATTACAATTATATTTGATCTTTTTCTTGTAGCATTTGCCTTATGTGAAACCATTGCAATTTTTTCACCTACAAGCCAATTTAAAAGTGAACTTTTTCCTGCATTAGGTCGTCCTACTACAGAAACATATCCGCATTTTGTCATTATTTACCTTTGTTTAATTATTAACTTATATTACCATAAGTTTATATCAAAGGCTATTAAAAGCTTGATAATTATCTTCTTCTAAAATTTAAAGCTTGTAATAAATCATTTTTCTCTATTAATTCATTTTTATTTAAATCAGCAATTGTTCGTGCAACTTTTAATACTTTATTCATACTTCTAAATGATAAACTAAAATTTAATACTGCTTTTTCAAATATACTGTTTGCCTCATCATCTAAAATACAATACTTTTTTATCTCTTCGTCACTTAATTTACCATTTAATTCTTTTTGACCCCTACTTTTTTGTATTTTAAATACTTCAATTACATTTTTATGTAATTCCTGTGATGTTACAGTTTTTTTATTATCATTAAAACTATCATTCATTACAACATACAAATCAATTCTATCTAGAAATGGTTCTGATAATCTATTTTTGTATCTTTGAATTTCAAGTTCATTACATCGACATTCTTTAACACTTGAAAGTAAATTTCCACAAGGGCAGGGATTAAGTGCAGCTATAAATAAAAATTTTGTATCATACAAAACTTTACTATTTACTCTAGAAATTAAAATTTTATTATCTTCTAAAGGCTCCCTCAATGCTTCTAAAACTGATTTTGAGAAATGTGGTAATTCATCAAAAAATAAAATACCATTGTTACTCAAAGCTACTTCTCCAATCTTTGCAATAGAACTTCCACCTCCAAATATTGATGATTTTGTTGAACTATGATGGGGATTTCTAAAAGCTCGTAAAGGAATAAAATCAACTTCCTTAAAATCAAGAGATTGAAGTTTTGCTTTTTCAAGTAATTCATCTAAACTCATAGGAGGTAAAATATATCTAAGTCTTTTACTTATCATAGACTTACCACAGCCAGGACTTCCTTCAAAAATTATATTATGATTTCCACAGGCACTTATCAAAGCTGCATACTTAGCCATATCTTGACCAATCACATCATCAAAATTATCTTTATATCCTGTCTCATAATAGTATTGTTCATTATTTATAGTTAAAGTCTTATAATCTAATTCTTCTTTTTTATATAAATACTCTTCTTTAGTTGATGATTTAAAAAAATCAATTGCCAAAGATAGATTATCAACACAATAAATTTCTATATTTGGAATATTAGAAAGTTTTTTAGCACTATCTTTACAAACTAATACCTTTTTTAAAAATCCTTGTTTTACTAAAGATAGAACAATTGGGAATATAGAGCTTGTATCTTTTATTTTACCATCTAAAGCCAACTCTCCAAATACATAAAAATCCGATAAATTGATCTTCTCTTGATAAAGTGCTATTTGTAATGCTATAGCTAAATCAAAATGACTTCCACTCTTTTTTATTTCCGATGGTGATAAATTTATTGTTATTTTTAAAGGAGGGAATTTAAATTCATTTGTAAGAAGTGCAGATTTTACTCTATCTTTTGACTCACTAATATTTGTTGAAACCATACCAACAATTGTAAAACTTGGTAAACCTTTTGTAAAAGTTGATTCAACATCAATACTTATAGCATCAAGTGTATCTAAAGAAGCTGATTTAATTATTTTCATTTCAATTCCAAATATAATAATATATATTATTATATTTTAAAACTAATAAATAGAAAATTAAATAGAATTCCTATTCTTTCAATAATTCTATTCTTTCAACTTCTCTTGGTATAATACTTCAAAAAATCTAGGAAAACAAATAAATGTCATTAACAAATTGTCCAGAATGTAATCACGAAATATTATCAAGAATTGGAACTATTTGTCCAAAGTGTGGGCATACAGTAAGTTATTTTGAGGGAGATAGAAAAAGAAAAGTATATGGTAAATTTTTTGCGTTAACTGTATTTATTCCATTTATATCATTTATCACAATTATATTTGCTTCTATGAATCAATATGTAATGATTGGTGCTACATTAGTTTATTTATATTTAGCATATAAATCATGCCCAATTTTATTTAAAGAAATTTTCTTTACAAAGTTTGAGAAAATATTTTTTTGGGGAGTTTGGATTGTTGCAAATAGTTTATTAATATCTTTAATAATTAATATTTTTAGTAAATATAGTCAAAATTAAAAAGGTTTAAAAAGATAAAAACTAGTTTTTATCTTTTAACTTTTTTTTCCACTCTTTTTCGAACTTCTTTCTTTTTAAGATTGAAAGATTTTCAATAAATAAATGTCCATCTAAATGTTCCATTTCATGTTGCCATGCAACAGCTAAGAAACCTTCAGCTTCCATTTTTTGTTTTTCACCATTTCTATCAAAATATTCAACTACAATGTGCTCAGCTCGTTTGATATCTTCAGAATAACCAGGTACACTTAGACACCCTTCTGTGAATATTTGCTCACCATCTTTGTGTGTAATTACAGGATTAATAGCTTCGATTAAATCATCTTTATCTTGAAAGTCTTCATCATTTGGTAGATTTATGATCAATACATTTAAAGGAATCGCTACTTGAATAGCAGCTAGTCCAACACCTGATTGATCCATCATAGTTTCATACATATCATCTAAAAGAGTATGCAATTCTTCATCGAAGTTTTGCACATCTTTAGATTTTGTTCGAAGTAGTTTATTTGGATAAGTTATAACTTCTCTAACCATAATATCACTTATTTATGTTTTGCTATAACTTCGTCAATAAGACCATAGTCACAAGCTTGTTGTGCACTCATGAAATTATCTCTATCAGTATCTTTTTCAATAACTTCTAGTGTCTGACCTGTTTGCTCTGCAATCATAGCATTTAAAGTATCTTTCATTCTTTGAATCTCTTTAGCCTGAATTTGAATATCAGTTGCTTGACCTTGTGCACCACCTAATGGTTGGTGAATCATAATTCTAGAGTTTGGTAAAGAGTATCTCTTACCTTTAACTCCAGAAGATAATAAAAATGCTCCCATAGAAGCTGCTTGCCCTATACATATAGTACAAACATCTGGCTTAATATAATTCATAGTATCATAAATTGACATACCACTAGTAATTACTCCACCTGGAGAGTTGATATATAAATAGATATCTTTATCTGGATCTTCAGCTTCTAAGAAAAGTAACTGTGCTACAACAGTAGAAGCAACAGCATCATTTATCTCTCCACTTAACATAATAATTCTATCTTTTAGAAGTCTAGAATATATATCGTAACTTCTCTCACCTCTTCCACTTTTTTCAACTACATATGGTATATAACTCATAATAAATCCTATAATTAATTATTTTCCTAATTTTTCGTCTAATAATTTAGATACAACTTTATCTTCAATCATTGACATTTTAATTGCAGGTAAATATCCAGCTTCTTGATATTGTTTTAAAACATCTTGTGGATTTTGACCCATTTGCATTGCTTCATAATAAAGCACTTGCATAACTTCTTGATCAGTTACATCTACACCCTCTGCTTTTGCTAATGCATCAACAATAAATGTAGCTTTTACAGAATTAACAGCATCAACTTTTAATTCAGCTCTGATTTCTTCAACTTTAGAAGCATCTTCTTGTAAAGCTTTAATTTCATCTTCACTCATAGATCTAACTTTGTTATTTAACGCATAATTGATTTCTTGATCAACTACTGAACTTGGTAATGCAAATTCTATTCTCTCAACTAAAGTTTCTAAGTAAGTTGGTTTTAATTCTTCTCTGTAATATTTACTCATTACTTCAGCTTTCATTTGCTCAGAGATTTGTTCTTTCAACATATCTAGTGTAGCTTCTTTTTCAGCAGGTAACATTTTTGCTGCAAATTCATCATTTAATTCAGCTGCTGCTTTTTCTTGAATTTCATGTAAAGTTACTTTAAATGTAGCTTCTTTACCAGCTAAATCTTTTGCTTGGTAAGACTCTGGGAAAGTTACAACGATATCTTTTTGCTCTTCATATTTCATACCAATAACTTGTTCTTCAAATCCTGGGATAAATGATCCTGAACCAATTTGTAATGCATATTTCTCAGCTTTACCACCGTCAAATGCAACCCCACCAACAAAACCTTCAAAATCGATTACAGCATAATCACCATCTTTAACTGCTCTTTTTCTTGCAATTTTAGTTAACGGTGCAACTTGTTTTGCCATTTCTTCTAATTTTGCATCAAGTTCTTTAGCATCTACAGCTTTGTCTTCAACAGCTGGAATTAAAGATTTATAATCACCTAAATCAATATTTGGTTTAGTTGCAACTGTAATTTCCATATCAATTGAACCATCTTCTTTTTTATCAAATTTAGAAATTGAAGGCTCACCGATTAAATCTGCATTATCAATATTTAATTCTTTTAAACCTGCACTTAAAATATCTCTTAAAGCTTCACCTTCAGCATCTTCTAGTAGTTTATCTGCATATCTTTGTTTTACAACTGCTACTGGAACTTTACCTTTTCTAAAACCTTGAATATTCATAGTTTTAGCAGCTTGTTTAGCTACTTTGTCTAATTTAGATTCGATAGTTTCTTTTGTAACTGTAGCAGAAATTACTGCATTAGCCTCGTCAACTCTGTTTGCGTTAAATTCCATTAAATTTACTCCGATTGTTATAATTTTAACCGTGATTTTATCTAAAAATTACTAAGGCTTTACTAAAATACCTTTTTAAAAGGAGTTTCATTGCAATTTTTATATCTAAACGTACTTTATTTGATGTTAATTCCAAGTCTTATTTTAATGTACTTAATCATTACAAAACAAAATGGCTTATCTAAATATTTTACAAAAGAGACATTAGAGAAATTAAGTGTTTCGAATCAATATTTCTCAAATAAAGCAAGAAATATAACACTATTTTTATCTTTAATTTTTATGATTATTGCATTAGCAAGACCTGTAACAAATGAAAAGATGCATAACTCTAAACAAGAGTTAAATGCAATTATAATTGCTCTTGACGTATCTAAATCTATGAAAGCAGTTGATATTTATCCTAATAGATTAGAATTTGCTAAAAGAAAATTACTTGATATTATTGAACTTTCAAAAACTAATGCTTTAGGTGTAATTTTGTTTGCTAAAAGCTCTTTTATTTTATCTCCTTTAACTCAAGATTTTGTATCTCTTAAAACGTTAGTTGAAAACATAGATACTGGAATGAATTTTGATAATGGAACAAATATTTATTCTACTTTAGAAGCTACTAATAAACTTCTAAAAGATTATTCAAATAAAAACTTAATTATATTAAGTGATGGTGCTGATAGTGAGAATTTTGATGAAGAAATAGATTTTGCAAATGAAAATAATATTAATATTTATACCTTAGGATTAGCTACAAAACTTGGAGCTGCTATAAAACTTCAAGATGGGAATTATCTCACAAATAAAGATGGGAAAATTGTTAATGTAAAGCTTAATGATAAAATAAAAGAATTAAGTCTAAAAACAAATGGTGGATATATGCAATTTACTTTAAATAATAATGATATTAGTCAAATTTTAAATGATATAAACAAAAAATCTACTAAACAGCAGTTTGAAGAAAAAAAATTCAAAACATACACTGAACTTTTTTATTATCCTTTAGTAATAGCCATTTTGCTTTTACTTATAGCTTTTTCTTCATTACCTAGTTTTTCAAAAAATAAAACTGTTAGCTCATTTTTTTTATTTTTATTAATAGCTTCAAATTTCAATTATGTTAATGCATCAATTTTAGATTTTCAAACGATAAGAAAAGCAAAAGAAGCTTATGAAAAAAATGACTATGATAGTGCAGTAAATGATTATAAAGAGATTCCTCCTTCACAACAAAGAGATTATAATCTTGCTAATTCTTTATATAAAAAAGGAAATTTCAAAGAAGCAATAGATTTATATAAAAATATAGAAACAGAAGATTCAAATTTGAATTTTCAAAGACTACATAATTTAGGTAATTCTTATGTTAAAAATAAAGATTTACAAAATGCAAAAAAATCTTATGAAGAAGCATTAAAAATCAAAAATGATCCTCAAACTAAAGAAAATTTAGACCTTGTTAATAAAGCATTAAAAAATAAAGAAAACCAAGAAAATAAAGATAATCAGGATAAACAAAACAACAAAGACGAACAACAAAAGAAAGATAAAAAAGATAAAAATCAAAAAAATGATAAGCAAAATAACGATAAGCAAAAAGAAAATAAAGCAGATGATAATAAAAAATCGCAAAAAAATAAAGACAAAGAACAAGAAAACAAAAAAGAGCAAAACCAAAACAATAAATCAAAAGAAAATAATGAAAAGAAAAAAGAAGCTCAAATAGATAAAAGTCAAATATCAGATTTAGAAGAAAAAAAGTGGTTAAAACAAATAGAAAATCAAAAAAGTACTTCGATGCTTAAAAAGATGGAATCTTCAAAAGAAGATTCATCTTCAAATCCTTGGTAAAATCTAAAACTACAATTAGTAGTTTTTAGATTTTCTCATTTGTAAAAGTTCCCTTTGAACTGAAATATTTACATCTTCATTTGCTTCAAAATCAAGTGAATAATTTCTACCATCATAATCAACAGAGTTTAATATAATTTTCATAGCTTCAAGTCTTGCTTTGTGTTTATCGTCACTTCTAACAATATGCCATGGTGCAGATCTTGAAGTAGTTCGTCTAAGCATTTCATATTTCTTTTCAGAAAACTCATCCCATAAATCTTGAGCTTGCATATCAACTTCTGAAAATTTCCACTGTCTTAGTGGATCTTCAATTCTTCTGTCAAATCTTCTTTTTTGTTCTTCTTTAGAAACTGAGAAATAAAGTTTAATTAAAACCATTCCTTGTCTTACTAAATCTTGCTCAAAGTTAACAACATCTTCCATAAAAATTTCATGTTCTTCTTTTGTACAAAATCCAAAAATTGGTTCAACCATTGCTCTGTTATACCAAGATCTATCAAATAAAACTATTTCTCCGCCAGTTGGAAAATGAGTAATGTATCTTTGTAAGAACCATTGATTTCTTTGAGTATCCGTAGGTTTACCAAGAGCTACAATCCTATAGTGTTTATTATTCATATATCTTGTAATTCTTCTAATAGCCCCACCTTTTCCTGATGCATCTCGACCTTCAAAAAGGATAATCATTCTCTTATTTTCTTTTTCAAGCCAATTTTGAAGTTTAATTAACTCAATTTGATATTTTTTCAACTCTTCAAGATCATAAATTTTTTGAATTCCCTCATTTAAAACATCAGGATTTAACTTCTCATAATTTCCTAAAATTGATTTTAGTTTATTGTTTTCTTCTTCTAACTTTTGGAAATCTTCATTTTCTTTTAATGAAATATTTTGATTTTCTTTAATTTCTAGTTCTTCTGTTTTCAATACTATTGAGTCCTTAAAATTTTGCATTAATTCTAATGCACTTTTTCTAGTTAAATTGTCTTTTTTTGTATATCCTAATACTTTTACATATCTTTTTTTATCAAATTGAAATCTCGCAATATATTTTCTTCCAAATTCAGGATGATTTGCTTTTGAGATATATAAACCACTATAATTCGTTTTTTCAAAGTCACTTAAATTCATTTATGAAACCCTCGCAAACTTATTTTCTTGTTCCATATTTTCTATTTCTTCAGTTCCAGTAATTAAAATATCATTATCAGTTTTTATATGCTCATCTTCTATTTTATTTGGGTATTCAACATGCGATAAAATATATCTAATACAGTTTAGTCTAGCTCTTTTTTTATCATCACTTTTAATTACAGTCCAAGGTGCTAATTCTGAATTTGATGCCATAAGCATTGAGAACTTAGCAATTGTATACTTATCCCAAAGTTTTTGAGATTCTTTATCTACTGGTGAAAGTTTATATTGTTTTAATGGGTCAATTTCTCTTTTTTTAAATCGTCTAGCTTGCTCTTTCTTAGAAACTGAAAAATAAAATTTCATTAATGTAATTCCAGATTTTACAAGCATTTTTTCAAATTCAGGAACTTCTCTTAAAAATTCATGATGTTCTTCTGTTGTACAAAATCCCATAACAGGTTCAACACCTGCTCTGTTGTACCAAGATCTATCAAAAAATACTATTTCACCTGCACTTGGTAAAAATTTAGTATATCTTTGAAAGTACCATTGTGTTTTTTCTATATCACTTGGTTTTTCAAGGGCAATAACTCGTGCACCTCTAGGATTAAGATGTTCTGTAATTCTTTTGATAGTTCCACCTTTACCAGCAGCATCCCTACCCTCAAAAATCATAAGAACTTTTAATCCTTGCTCTTTTACATGATTTTGAAATTTCAAAAGTTCAATCTGAAGTTTTGTTAATTCTTTTTCATACTCTAAAGTCTCTTTTTTTATCCAAACTTGAACTTTTTTCGATTTCTTTTTAACATCTTTTTTAGAGTCTCTAGCTTCTTCTTTTTCATTTTCATTAGAAGATTCTAAATCTTCCATATCTTTTAATTCATCTTCTATTATTACTCTATCTCTTCCCATTTCCACAATAAATTCCTTAAGAAAGTCTCATTTTATAGTCATTATATCCAAAGTTTTTTACAATTTGGTAACATTCATCAGTATGTTTTATAACAATAGATGGTAACTTAATTCCATTAAATGTAGTTGTTTTAACCATTGTATAATGAATCATATCCTCAAAAATGATTTTATCTCCTACTTTTAAAGGATTATCAAAAGAGTAATCTCCAATAATATCTCCAGCTAAACAAGTATTTCCACCTAATCTATAAGTATACTTTTTCTCACCAGCAAGACCTGAATTTCTAATATCTGCTCTATATGGCATAGCTAAAGTATCTGGCATATGGGCTTCGGCTGATGTATCTAAAATAATTAAATCCATTCCATTATTTACAATATCTAAAACTGTTCCAACTAAATATCCAGTTTGCCAACCTACAGCTTCACCAGGTTCTAAATAAACTTTTAAATGTGGATATCTTGATTTAAAATCTTTTAAAAGTTTAATCAATCCTTCAACATCATAGTCAGCTCTAGTTATATGATGGCCACCACCAAAATTTACCCACTTTAATTTATCAAAATATTGAGAAAATCTCTCTTCAAAAGCTGCTAATGCGCCTTCTAAAGCATCTACATTTTGTTCACAAAGAGCATGAAAATGGAAACCATCTAAAAACTCTAATTGTGACTCATCAAAGTTTGCTTTTGTAGTCCCTAGTCTTGAATTTACAGCACAAGGATTATATAAATCTACTTCAACAGAAGAGTATTCAGGATTTAATCTAATACCTAAAGATACTTTCCCATAAGCTTTATCTTTATATCTTTTTAGCTGATTAAATGAATTAAAAACTAAATGGTTTGATAATGAAATTATCTCGTCTATTTCATCATCTTTAAAAGCAGCAGAGTAAGTATGAACTTCTCCACCAAACTCTTCTTTAGCTAAAATAGCTTCATGAAGGCCTGAAGCACAACAACCTTTTAGATATTTTTTACATAAATCAAAAGTTGACCAAAGGGCAAACCCCTTTAGTGCTAAAAGAATATTTACATCAGCTTCATCTTGAATTCTTTTTAAAAGAATTAGATTTTTTTCTAAAAGCTTTTCTTCGCAAACATAACTTGGACTTGGTAATTTATCAAAACTATCTACTATGTTATTCTTCGTATGGTTCAAAATCTTCTTTTCCTACTCCACAATCTGGACATTCCCAGTCATCAGGTATATCTTCAAAAGCTGTTCCTGCTTCAATCCCACTATCTGGATCACCAATTGCTGGATCATAAATATAATCACAAGCTGTACAAATATATTTTTTCATTTTTTATCCTTTAGAATAAATTTATGAATTAAAAGATTTTTTTCATAATCAAGGCGAAGATTAAATTTAATATTCAACGCCGAGTATGGAAAAAAGAATTAATTCAACTCAATGATTTTCCAAGGAAGACCTTGAGTCATTAACTCATCCATAAATGGTTTTGCATCAAATTCTTCTATGTTAAATACACCTTTATTTTTCCAAATACCTTTATAAAGTAATTTAGAACCAATCATTGCAGGAACTCCTGTAGTATAACTTACAGCTTGTGCTCCTGTTTCTTTGTAACACTCTTGGTGATCACAAATATTGTAGATATAAACTTTTTTAGCTTTACCATCTTTAATACCTTCGATAATACAACCGATATTTGTTTTTCCAACCGTTCTTGGTCCTAAAGATGCAGGATCAGGTAATAATGTAGTTAAAAACTCAATTGGAGTAATCATCATCCCTTTATGTTCAACTGGCTCTATTCCTAACATTCCTACATTTTGTAAACAATTCATATGAGCAATATAAGAATCTCCAAATGTCATAAAAAATCTAATTCTTTTAAGACCTTTGATATTTTTTGATAACGACTCTAATTCTTCATGATATAGCAAGTATGAAGGCTTAACTCCAACTTCTGGATAATCATGATCAACTCTGATTTCCAATGGTTTTGTTTCAATCCATTTTCCATCTTCCCAATATCTACCATTTGCAGATACTTCTCTTAAATTAATTTCTGGATTAAAGTTTGTAGCAAAAGGATAACCATGATCACCTGCATTACAATCCATAATATCTATTGTATGAATCTCATCAAATAAATTTTGTTGAGCATAAGCACAAAATACTCCTGTAACACCTGGGTCAAATCCTGAACCTAATAGTCCCATAATTCCTGCATCTTTAAATTGACCATCTCTAGCCCATTGTTCTTTATATTCAAATTTAGCTTCATCTGGATGTTCATAATTTGCAGTATCTACATAGTCAACTCCACATTTTGTACAAGCATCCATAATTGTTAAATCTTGATAAGGTAATGCCACATTTAATACTAACTTTGGATTTACTTTTTCGATTAGTTTTACTAACTCATCAACATTATCAGCATCTACTGAAGCAGTGTCAATTTCAACACCTTGATTTTTTTTAATATCAGCAGCCATAGCTTCACATTTAGAAACTGTTCTTGAAGCCAATGTAATTTTTTCAAAAGTGTCAATATTCATTGCACACTTTACAGTTGCAACCCTACTTACTCCACCCGCACCAATAATTAAAATACCTTTTTTAGTCATAATCTACTCCGATTTATATTTCAATAATATTATACTATTTTTAAATATAATAAAATATGAAACGAAAATAATTCTTATATTAATTACAAAATGGTTACTGTTAAATTAAGTTTTATTGTGATAGGATTTCGTTTCATTATGGGGATGACTTGGTATCGATTAGAGCAGTGAGTATTAGTTGCATGTCGGCCTGAACATGCCGTTACGCGGTTCATTTTTTTTAGACGCAAACAATACAAATTACGCTCCAGCTTACGCAAAAGCTGCGTAAGTTTAACAACTTACTGACTCGCCTAACGGCTTGAGTCTTTGGAGGCTGGCACTACAGATTCTATCTATGTAGATAAATGCTGGTTCAACTTAGATAGATTATCTTTGAGGGATTGATTGAACTTTAAAGAGAAATTTTAAATCTTAGCTTTATGATTGCCTGGGGAGTTGAGCTGTCATGAAGTGAAATTTTTCAGCTCTGCTAAGCATGTAGACGCTAATATAAGCTGTTTTAAGACTGGAGTTCGACTCTCCACATCTCCACCAATTATTGAAATATAATAATCAAATATTATTAAGAAATCTACCTAAATCATCTAATGTTTTACAACAAAAATCAGCTTCTTTTATTATCACATCTTGTTTATCATTAAATAATCCTTGACCTCCAACGACAACTAGACCATTAAAAAAATTATTATCATTTTTCAATTCATTTACAATTTCTTGCAAATTTGCCACATTAGAAGGAAGAGTTATTGATAAAACTACTAAATTAGGTTTTAAATCAAAAATGGCATTTATTAATTCTTTATTAGTTATTTTTGAACTTAAATTTTTTACATTGTATCCATATGTTTCAAGAAATTTACCAACTATCTTTATTCCTAAATTATGTGACTCAGAACTTACTGTTGAAATTATTGCCATTAATTTATTTTTTTGTTTTACAAAATCATTTTTTATAAAATCATTTACAACTTCATCGATTAAAGAACTTGCTAAATGTTCTTTCGCAACACTTAATTGGTTTAATTGCCACATTTCACCTATTTTATACATTAGTGGATCAATTAATTCTTCTACAAATAAAAAAATATTATTGTCAAATTTAGTTAAATCTTTTTTAATTAAGGAATAAAATTCATCTTTTTGCCCATTTAATAAAATAAACAATAGTTCATCAAATAATTTTTGATAATTACTATTTATTTCTATTTTTTTAGTATTTAAAGCTTTTGTTTTTATGTATAAATGATTTGAAATTAAATAATCATAAATAATATTTATTTCACTACCATGGGATGCGTATAGATGATTTAATATAGACTCTTTCCAAAATTCATACTCTATCAAAAAACAATCTACATCAATATTTCTACTACTATAGGTACTATATTTCCATGCAAAAAAATCATAAATCAAGTCATAATTATTTGTTAATAATGAACTGAAAATTATATCATTGTGATATTTTAAAGATTCATACAATTCATCAGTTCCAATAATATCTATATAATCCCTTACTAATTCATTTTCACACATTTGCATACAATTAAAAACATCAAAAATAATTTCAAAACTTCTTTGTTTAAAATATTCCAATGAAATTGGGGTAACTTCGTATTCTAAAATTTTATTTTCCATCTTTATCCATTTGAATAAAATCTAAAAAAACATTTAAAGGTACTGGCTTATTGTAAAAATAACCTTGTGCTAAATTACAATTTAAGTCTTGAAGTAATTGTTCATGTTTTTTTGTTTCAACACCTTCAGCTTGAACTTTTAAATTAAAAATATTTGCAAGATTTATAATAGCTTCTACTATAGCTTTATCACTATTATCTTCAAGGAAATCACGTATAAAAGATTGATCAATCTTTAATTTATTTACTTTAAAGTTCTTTAAATAACTTAATGATGAATATCC
>Ga0193958_1000326_pt1 | contig 18703 bp, 15 predicted proteins | sample FB_1_MG_FD_140320 | JGI IMG/M metagenome (GOLD analysis project Ga0193958, IMG submission 140320) | Microbial mat bacterial communities from the Broadkill River, Lewes, Delaware, United States - FB_1_MG | ecosystem: Environmental > Aquatic > Freshwater > River > Microbial mats | place: USA...
GCTATGTTATTAATTAAAAAAGCTAGAAATATCTTTCTTTGATTTGGAAAATTTTTAAAGAATAATTTTAATGATTTTAAAAATCTTTTATTATTTTTCTCAATAATTTTTTCAGGTTCTTTAATATTTACTTTAGAAATAATCACAAATAATGGGAAAATAAAAATTAGAATATATAAAAGTATTTCCAAACTTTTTTGTGGATTTTCAGAAACATCAAATAAATAAGGAACAATTAAAGCTACTAAAACACCAACTATGATAAATATTTCTCTACTAAAAGATAGTTTTGTATTATCGTAAGAATTGTTGCTAAGTTCTGCGTTTAGAGTTAAATAAGGAATTAAAATCAAGCTATAAGATACATAAGTAATAATTGAAAAAATAAATAGCCATAGAGGCGTAAAATATAAAGGTTTTACTAAAAAATAAATACCAATTAAAACAAAAATAGTTGAAATCATAATAAGTTTGTATCTACTACAGCATTTATTACTAAACTGTCCAATAAAAGGATCAGCAATCATATCGATTAATCTAGCCATAAATAGCACAAGGCCAACATGAGCAATATTTAAACCAATTGTTTCAACATAAAAAGTAGGTAAGTAAATATAAAGAGGAAAACCCAAAAAAGCAATAGGTATTCCTATTAATCCATAATAGAAAACTGTTTTGCTTTTTAGGGTATTATTATTCATAAAATCAGTCAGTTATATATTTCACATAAAACGTCAAGCTGTTCATTTTAAAAACTTTTTAGTAATAAAAAGGCTCAAACTATAAGGCAACAAACTAATTAAACGTAAAAAATTTGATAAAATAAAAGGAAACTTTATTTCAAATCTATATGGCTTATTTAAATTAATAAATATTTTCTCAGCCGCTTCTTTTGAATCCATCAATTGTGGCATTTCAAAATCATTTTTTTGAGTTAATCTTGTTTTTACAAAACCATGATTAATGATTTGTAAGTCTATGTTTTCTTTTTTTAGTTCTGGTTGTATAGATTGTGCAAAATTAACAAGAGCAGCTTTTGATGCACTATATGCACCGCCATATGGTAGGCCAAAATAGCTTGATATACTAGCATTTAAAACTACTCTTGTACTTTTCTCTTTACTTTTTATATACTTAATAATGTTTTCTAAAACTCTTACAGCACCTAAATAATTTATATTTATCATTTCTTCAAAGTTTTTTATATCAATACTGTTAATATCCATTGATTCATAAACACCGGCATTAAAAAAACAGATATCATATCTTTTGAAAATATTAAATGCCTCATCCACACAATTTTTTACAGACATATTGTCTGTGACATCAATATTTAAAAGATTTAATTTTTTATTGTATTTATTTTTAAGTTCTATTAATTCAAGGTTTTCTCTAGCACCTCTTGAACAAGCAACAACTTCATATCTGTTTTCAAGCCAAATCTTTACTAATTCTAATCCAATACCACTACTAGCACCGATGATAAAAATCTTTTTTTCCATAATAAACAACCTTGGTTAAACAAGCTAGTTTAATTACTAACTTGAATGTATTATATGGGAATAAAAAGAGATTTTGTATGTGATATTTGTTATTTAATCAATTAAGATGTGATTAATTGGTCCATTTCCATTTCCAATATTAGGTGAGTTTGAAATTGCATTAAAAATATACTCTTTTGATAGTTTTATTGCTTTATCTAAATCTTCACCTTTTGCAATTAAAGCAGTAATTGATGAGCTAAAAGAACAACCAGTTCCATGAGTATTTGTTTCATTTGCTTTTGGTGTAATATAGTCTATTAGCTGTCCATCTACATTTATTAATATATCTGTACAATTATCAGGATTCTCTATTAAATTTTTAAATAAGATATTTGTATCATAAGTGTCACAATTTAATATATCATTTTTTGTTGTAACATCAAAAAAAAGTTTTGCTTCGTGTTTATTTGGTGTAATTATTAAGGCCATTGAAAATAATTCTTTTAAACTCTCAATTGCATCATCATCAATTAGTTTACTTCCTGCTCTTGATATTGAAACTGGATCTAAGATTATAGGAATTTTTACATTTTTTAATGATTCTTTTACTGCAAGAATCAACTCTTTTGAACCTAACATTCCAATTTTTATGGCTTTTACATCAAAGTCATCAAGTACTGATTTTATCTGTTGTTGTACAAATTTTGGTTCAAGTGCAACTATTCCTTGTACACCTAAAGTATTTTGTGCAGTAATAGCAGTAATAGCAGTTGTAGCAAAAACGCCGTGGTATTGGGCAGCTTTAATATCAGCTTGTATTCCAGCACCTCCACCACTATCACTACCAGCAATACTTAATATAATATTCATTTTAACTCCTTAAAATCGAATTTTATCAAATATATTTATAATCTAATATGAATAAATTGTTTGTTTATTGTTTATTTTGACTAATAACTGGAGCAAATGCTTTTGTACCAACTCTTACTGTTTGTCCAATATCAAGTAAATTTGCCTCATCTTTTGAGATAACAACCTCTACTAATTGCTGACCAATTGCTATAACAGCTATGTAAATAACATCTACTTTTTTAATATCTAGTAGTTCACCTTCAAAAGAAAACTTTTGGCTTCCATTTGTTTTTAGTAATATTTTATTTGGTTCACCATCATTTATGATTTTTGCATCATCAAGTACAATTACCCTTGAGGCTAATCTATATATTTCACTTGGGTCATGACTTACCATTATTGTTGTAGTATTAAACTCTTTGTGTAAAGTTAATATTTCATTTTGAAGTTTAGTTCTCATACTAGGATCAAGTGCAGAAAGTGGTTCATCAAGTAACAAAATATCAGGTTTGTTCATCATTGCTCTACATAAACTAACCCTTTGTTTTTGTCCTCCACTTAAACTATTTGGGTGACGATTTTTTAGTTCAGATAGATTTGTAATTTCAAGTAAATAAGAAGCTAATTTTTTATCTTTTTTAACATATAAAAGATTATCTTGAACATTTAAATTTGGGAATAGAGCATAATCTTGAAAAACAAAGCCTATTTTTCTTTTTTGTACGGGAAGCTCAAATTTATCATCAAGCCAAATTTCATCTTGAACTTCTATTTTACCTTTTGCATTTTCAAGTCCTGCAATAATACGAAGTAATGTTGTTTTACCACTTCCACTAAGTCCTGTAAGTGCTACAAAATCTCCTTGTGTTATATTTAGATTTATATCTAAATTCATAATCCCTTTTGAACCATGAAGTTCTTTTTGTATATCTATTTTAATCATTTATGAAATCCAAATTTTTTATTATGTTTTTGATTGAAAATATAAACACTAACTAAAACAAAAAAACTAATAATCACCATAATAGCACTATAAATATGAGCACTTGAATAATCCATAATCTCTACAAATTCATAAATAGCAACAGAAGCTACTTTTGTTTGATCTGGAATACTTCCGCCAACCATCAAAACAACCCCAAATTCTCCAACTGTGTGGGCAAAAGTTACAATAATAGCTGTTAATACAGCAGGTTTTATATTTGGTATTGCTATTTTTATAAGGGTGTGAAACTGACTTTTCCCACTAATATAACTAGCTTCAAGCATATTTTTATTTAAACTTTCAAATCCACTTTGTAATGGTTGAACCATAAAAGGTAAACTATAAAAACAACTTGCAATTACAAGCCCTGTAAAGTTAAATACAAGTTTAATACCAAATATATCATCAAAAAATCTACCAATTGGGGAATTAAAAGATAAAGCCCATAAAATATAAAAACCAATAACAGAGGGTGGTAAAACAATAGGCAATGCTGTTATAGCTTCTAAATATGGTTTTATTTTTGATTTTGTTTGCGAAAGATACCAACTTAAAGGTATTGAAATTATAAATAAAATTATAGTTGTTATTGCAGCTAATTTAAATGATATTAAAAAAGGTGTAAATTCTATATTTTCAAGTATTTCAATCATTTAACACTTCTTTTATTGCTAATTGACTAGCTTTTATTAAAACACTTACCTTATCATCAACTTTAAAATCTAACTTTTTAGCTAATTTTGTAGTTGTTATACTTGATATTACACTTTCACCTGATAAAACTTTTATAGCAGTTAAAAGCTGACCATATTCTATATCAACTATTTTTGCTTCAAAAGCATTTGAGACACTCATATTTTTATCATATGATTTTGCTAGCATTACATGTGAAGAGTTAACACTTAATACTACTTTTACACCTACAAATACATCTTTAAGGTGTAAACTCATCATAGTTAAAGTAGTTTCATTAAATTCAAATTCAACAAGATTTAAATCATCCACTTGTTCAATATTTTTAACTGTAGCTCTTAACTCATTCATTATATTCCAATCATAATATCTGATGATTTTATAACTGCTATTACGTTACAACCAATTGAAAGTTTAAGCTCTACAGCCGATGTTTTAGTAATAACAGATGTAATAGTTTGATTTTGCCCAATATTTATAATAACTTCACAATTTACTTCACTAAAATTGAGTTCAAGAACTGTTCCTTTGATTTTATTTCTAGCACTAAGTCCTATATTTTCACTCGTACTTATCATTACATTATTTGATTTAAAGATTGCGATTACATCATTTATTATTTTTAAATCAAGATTTTCTATACTATTTTTAGAAATATTTGCAAAGAGTTCTTGCCCGCTTAAAGTCTCTAAACAAATAAGTGCACTAACATTATCAAAAGTAATATCTTTGATTCTTGCATTTAATTGATTTCTTGCACTTATTTTCATTGTTATCCTTTGAAGTGATTTTAGATTTCCAGTGTTAAAATCTGTTAATTTTGTTATGTTTTCCAAAAACTTTTCATGTTCACTTTTTAAAATATTATAAGTATTTATTAAATTTTCTCCATAAGGTGTTAAAATGGCTCCACCTCCACCAACACCACCAATTTCTTTTTTAACTACTAATGTTGGACATAAATTATTTATAGAATCAATAGCTTCCCAAGCAGTTTTATAACTCATAGGTACTGTTTTTGCTGCTTTACTAATAGAGCCTTCATTTTTAATAGCAACTAATAATTTAATTCTTTTTTCAAGAAGCAATGGAGTATTTGAGTTTAAAATAGTTAGTGATGATTCAAATTGCATAATATGCCTTATGTATTAAGTTATATAACGAAAATGTTAACTTTAATATACTTAAATTATATTGAACAAATGAAAAATAAATTATTTATGTATTAAGAAATAAGATGATATTATAGTAAATAATTTTATGGGTTTATAAAAGGTAAGTGATGAAAAAGACGATACTTGATGTCGAAAATTGGTTAAATGAATTTTCTATAAATAATTATGCAATTAGTGATGATTTGTACATCACAGTTTATGGAAATGTTAATTTAAATGGAAATTTAGGTTTAAAGAAGTTACCTGTGAAGTTTAAATTAGTTGATGGATATTTTGATATTAGTAACAATAATTTAACTAGTTTAGAAGGTTGTCCAGATACTGTTACAAAAGATTTTAATTGCTCAAACAATAATTTAACATCACTTTTAGATTCTCCATATAAAGTAGGAGATTTTGATTGTTCAAATAATAAACTTGTGAATCTATCACACTGTCCTAAAGAAGTATCTGGTTTTTTTGATTGTTCAAGTAATCAAATTATATCAATTAAAGGTTCACCAAGGACAATAAAGGGACACTTTAAATGTTCAAACAATAAAATTGCATCTTTAAAGGGTGGCCCAAAATATATTGAAACATATTTTGACTGTTCACATAACTTTTTAAAAGATTTATCTGGTGGTCCATTAACTGTAGGGCAAGATTATATCTGCAATGCTAATAATCTAAGTGATTTAGATAATATCGCAGATGAAATAGGTTGGGATGTAATAACTGACATTAGACTGAATCATTTAACTAGTAATTTTAATGAAGAACAAAATTCATGGAAGTACAAAGGGAGTGAAGTTATTGCCCATATATATAAGCCTATTGTAGCTTTAAATAATATAGATGATATAAGTAAATGGCTTAGAAAACATGATATTAAAACTTTCTCTATATTAAAAGATAATTCAGTTAATGTACAAGGTGATGTTAGATTATCTGCTAAACTTGCTAATCTTTTGAAATTACCTCTTAATTTTAATCAAATAGAGGGAAATTTTGATATTAGTGATAATGAACTAACTTCACTCGAAGGTGCACCAAAAAAAGTAACAGGAGATTTTTTAGCTTATAAAAATGAATTATCATCACTTAAAGGTGGCCCAAAAGAAGTAGGTGGAAGTTTTATCGTTTTACAAAATAATATCACATCTTTAAAGTATTCTCCTTCATTAGTAAAAGATGATTTTGTTTGCTCACACAATCCTTTGAAAGAATTAGATGGTATAAATATAGTAAATGGTTCTGTATTTACAGGTGTAGAATTAACAAATTTAAAATGCCAAAAATATATTTATAAAGGCGTTAGTACTTTTAAATATCCAGGTGAAGCAATATCTGCATTTTTAGATAGAGAATACATCTCATTAACAGATGAAGAAAAAATATATGAAAATAAAAAAAATGCTTTGCATAAAGGTGTTAGTAAAATGTTAGAAGAGAAAACATTAAAAAAAGATATGATTACTGAAACATTTATAAATAACTTATCTAGGTATCATTTAAATGATTTACTTGAAAAAGTTTTATTAATTAAAAATCCTCCTAAAGAAATAGATAATAAGAATATTAATGAAGAAGATATCATGAAAATGGCGTTTGATAGTGATATTTAATAATTGTTTTATCTAAAATAGATTAAGCCTTATCTAGTTTTTTTTAGATATAATCGCGATTAAAGAAATATACATAGTTATAAATAAAGATACATGGAGAAAAATAAATTATGGTTCAAACTGTCAATTTAAAAAAAGCTTTTGGTCCAAGAGTTTTATTTCAGGAAATAAATGTAAAACTAGATAGTGGAAAAAGATACGGTCTTATTGGAGCAAATGGTGCTGGTAAAACAACTTTTTTAAAGATATTATGTGGAGAAGAAGAAGCAACTGAGGGTGAAGTTCAAGTTCAAAATGGTAAAAAAGTAGGAACACTATCACAAAATCAATTTGCTTATGAAGAGTATTCTTTATTTGATACTGTACTTTTAGGAAATAAAAGATTATATGATGCCATAAAAGAAAAAGAAAAACTTTATATGGAAGAATACACTGATGAAATAGGTGAAAGATTAGGTGAGTTAGAAATTATTTGTTGTGAAGAAGATCCAACTTACGAATATGATATTAAAATTACTAAAATCTTAGAAGACTTAGGATTCCCAGCTTCTCAACAACAAGACTTAATGAGTTCAATTACAGGTGGAGATAAGTTTAAAGTATTACTTGCTCAAGTTTTATATCCAAAACCTGATGCACTATTTTTAGATGAGCCTACGAATAACTTAGATATTGAAACAATTGGTTGGTTAGAAAATCAGTTACAACATCATGATGGTACTATGGTAGTTATTTCTCATGATAGACACTTTTTAAATGCTGTTTGTACTCATATACTAGATGTTGATTTTAAACAAATTAGAGAGTTTGCAGGTAACTATGATGATTGGTATATCGCTTCAACTTTAATTGCAAAACAAAATGAGAAAGATGTAAGTAAAAAACTTAAAGAAAAAGATGAATTAGAAAAATTCATCGCTAGATTTAGTGCAAATGCATCAAAAGCAAAACAAGCAACATCTAGACAAAAACAACTTGACAAGTTAGATGTTGGATCAATTCAAGTTTCAAGTAGAAGAGACCCATCTATTATATTTAAACAAAAAAGAGAAGTTGGTAAAGAGTTACTAACAGTTAAAAATATTTGTAAATCGTATGATGGAGAAGTTGTATTAAATGATATTAATTTCACAGTAGAAAAAGGTGATAAAATAGCATTAATTGGTACAAATGGTATTGGAAAAACAACTTTATGTGAAATCTTAGAAGGAAGTATTAAAGCCGATTCTGGAGAAGTTTTATGGGGAGCTACTATTCAAAACTCTTATTTCCCTCAAAATGCAACTGACATTATTAAAGGTGAAATGACTTTATATGATTGGTTAAGAGGTTTTGATAAAGATGCTGATATTTCTGAAATTAGAAATTGTTTAGGAAGAATGTTATTTAATGGAACAGAACAAGAGAAAAAAGTAAATTCTTGTTCTGGAGGTGAAAAACATAGAATGATGCTTTCTAAAATTATGTTAGAGCAAGGTAACTTCTTAGTTTTAGATGAACCTACGAATCACCTTGACCTTGAGGCTATTATTGCATTAGGTGAGGGATTACTTGAATATCCAGGTTCTGTTATTTGTGTTTCTCATGATAGGGAATTATTAGATGCTTATGCAAATAGAATTATTGAAATTCAACCTGGTGGAACTATTATTGATTTTAAAGGTTCTTATGAAGAATATATTGAGTCTAAAAAGGCTTAATATATTTTAATAGATATAAAAAAAGGGGAAGATTTAAATCTTCCCCTTTTTTATTATATAAAATTCTATTATTTAGAGTGTCTTGAACCCATTCTTATTTCTCTTCTTTGAATGGCATCGTTATATCTTCTTTTATCATCTTCTGTAACTAAGTCTAATTTTGGTACTGGTGTTGGTTTACCTGCTTCATCAACTGAAATCATAGTAAAGTAACATACGTTTGTATTTTTAATAGTGTGGTCTTTAATATCTTCTGAAATAACTTTTATACCGATCTCCATAGAAGTTCTACCCGTATAATTTACTGATGCATGGAAAGTAACAAGTGAGCCAATTTTAATAGGATCTTTAAATAATACCATATCAACAGATAATGTTACTGCATACATTCCTGTATATCTTGCTGCACAAGCATACGCAACATGATCTAGCATTTTTAAGATTTCACCACCGTGAACATTTTTTCCAGAGAAATTTGCTTTATCTGGTGTCATTAACATTGTCATAGTTAGAGATTTTTCTCTTTTTACTTCTTCACTCATTTAATAGCCTTAATATTATAATTCTTTAAAATTTGTCCTATTATAAAATAAAAACGTAGTATAAACATAGCATTTTATAAAATAGTTTGAATTTATTGAAAAAATATGAGAAAAAGTAACATTTTAGATATATTTGAAAGCTTTTAATGAATAGTTATTATTAGATATTGTGTAAAATTGTATCATTTTAATTTGAAGATAATATTCTTAATTCATTATTTGATAATTAAGTTTAATTTTGATAACATCAAAATAATTAATAATTATTTTAATATCTATTTTATAGTAAAATTGCTATAAAATAACTTTTTAATGCCTTTAGGAATCTTTTATGAAAAATAAATATATTTTATCTCTTCTATCCTTTTCCATATTTTGTTTTATATTATTTTTAAGTTTTGATCTTATAAAGGAGATTATAAATTTATTTACTCAATTACTTTCCAATAATCAATATAAATATTTATTTGTAACTCTTTTCTCTATAATTATAGTTTTATGGTTTTGGCTAATATATTTTTTTATAAATCTTAAAAAAACAAATAATAAGTTAAATTTCACATTAAATGAATTGAATTTTCAGAAAATGGCACTTGATGAGCATGCTATTGTTAGTATGACTGATGTAAAAGGAAATATAACTTATGTTAATGATAAATTTTGTGAAATTAGTGGCTATTCAATTGATGAGCTAATTGGTAAAAATCATAGAATTGTCAAATCAAATGAACATCCAAAAGAATTTTTTGATAGTTTAAAAAAGACTATTCAAAATGGTGAGATATGGAATGGTGAAGTTAAAAATAAAAAGAAAAATGGTGATTTTTATTGGGTTAGAGCAACTATTATGCCATTTTTAGATTTAAATAAAAAACCATTTAAGTATGTATCAATTAGAACTGATATAACTGAAGTAAAAAAAATTCAAGAAGAACTTATAAAAGCAAAAAATATTGCAGTTCAATCAAATAGAATAAAAAGTGATTTCTTGGCAAATATGAGTCATGAATTAAAAACTCCATTAAACTCAATAAATATAATATCTTCTGTAATGATAAAAAATAAAAACAAAAAATTAGATAACGAACAGATTAAAAACTTAAACATAATAAATAGATGCGGTAAAGATTTACTTTTTCTGATTAATGACGTATTAGATATTTCAAAATTAGATGCGGGAGAAATTAGTATTGAGTGTGAAGAATTTGATTTTAAAAATTTTATATACAATATTAAAGAAATGTTTATAAATCAAATTGAAGAAAAGAACTTATCATTTAATATTAAATATGATGAAAAGATTTCTACAATATACAATGATGAATTAAGAATAAAACAAATTATTGTTAATTTATTAAGCAATGCTATCAAATTTACAAATGATGGTGAAATAAGTTTAATTATTAAAGATGAAAAAGAATATATCCTTTTAGAAGTGATTGATGAAGGTATTGGAATAGAAGAAAATAAATTAAATTATATCTTTGATAGATTTAAGCAAGTAGATGGAACTACAACTAGAAAATATGGTGGTACAGGTTTGGGTTTAGCTATTTCAAAAGAGTTAGCAATTTTACTTCATGGAGAAATTCAAGTTGAGAGTGAAGTAAATAAAGGTACCAAATTTATTTTTAAATTTGAAAAGAATATAGATTTAAATAAAAATATTAAGAAAAAAGAGAATTCAGTCAATAATGATTTCGATTATATTGAACATGAAGAAGCATGCACAAAATTTAGTCAATTAAATATTTTAATATTAAATGATAATCCCTTATCTTTATTTAATATCTTTGTTGAATTAAAAAGAAAAGCAAAATCAGTAGATTTAGTAAATAATATTGATGAATTTTTAAATAAAATCAATGAATCTAATTATGACAAAGTGATTATTAATCTTAGTAGTAAAATTGATTTTAAAGATAAATATATAAGTACTTACAGCAAGGAATTATATTTTATATGTAATAATAATTATAAACTTACTGATATGATGAAAGAAAAAGCAAAAATAATATTTTATGAACCTTTTTCAAAAGAAAATTTTTTAAAAGATTTACAGTAAAAAATAAGGAGTTTATATGAGAAAAATATTATTTGGTTTATTTTTACCTTTATTTCTATTTTCAAATGAAATAATATTAGGAGTAGTGCCACAACAAAGTCCTTTAAAACTTTCTAAAAAATGGCTACAAATCACTAAATATCTTAGTGAGGAAACGGGATTAGATATAGTTTTTAAAACCGAAAAATCAATTCCAATTTTTGAAGAAAAACTTTACTCAGGTAAATATGACATAGCTTATATGAATCCTTATCATTTTATAGTTGCTTTTAATACTCAAAAGTATGAAGCATTTATAAGAGCAAAAAAAAATATAGTTGGGATTTTATTATCTAATGAAAAAAATAAATTTGATACTATCGAAGATTTAAAAGGGAAAACATTTTTATTTCCTGCACCAAATGCTTTTGCTGCTACATTATTACCTAAGTATGAATTAAAGAAAAAGTATAATTTCAATATTGATGCTGAAGCAAAGGTCTTATATGTAAATTCTCATGATTCTGTATATAAAGGTGTTTCAAGAGAAATTGGTGATTTTGGTGGTGGAATTATAAGGACCTATAATAATTTTATTGATAAAAATGATAAGGAAAAATTGAGAATTGTTTATAAAACAAATGCTTATCCTAGCCATCCATTTGCTTATCATCCAAGAGTAGATATAAATGATATTGAAAAAATCAAAAGTGCTTTATTGAAAATGCCAGAAGATTTAAAAAAACTTTTAAGTATTTATGACTTTCAGCTTACGAATACTCAGGAATATGATGTTATAAAAGAGATTAGTATTAAAGATTAAAAGGGACAAAATGTCGTTTAAATATCGATTTATTTTATCATTTGTTTCTATTGAAATATTCTTTATACTTTTAATAGTATCAATGAATTTTTATGCAATTAATAGTTCATCCAAACAATTAACTCAAGAAAAAATATCATCTAATATTTCATTAATAGATGAGTTAATTAAAGTTCCAATTAGTGTATATGATTTGGCAACTCTTGATAATATTGTAACTAATAGTGCAGCTTTGGAACATATAAATTCAATAGTAATTTTAGATAATCAAGATAGGATTTTATCATCACAGTTTAATTTTAACTATTTAACAAAAGAAGATATTATTTCTTTAAAATATGACAAAAGTTTAAAATTTGATGATAAAACTTTTGAAGTAAAATATAGTAAAGTTTATGATGATAATATTTTTTTAGGTACTAACTATATAATATTTGATACTACTGCAAATTCTACATTTATAGAAAATATGCAAAATAAGACTTTACTTATTATCTTTTTTGAAATTTTATTTTCAACAATCTTATCTTATCTCATAGGAAATGCTTTAACAAAGAAATTAACTAATTTGTCACTTATCGCTCAAGAAATAGGAAAAAATAAGATTATTAATATTCCATATTTAGAATTAAAAGATGAAATAGGAATACTTTCAAATTCATTAAGTCAAATGCAAAAAGATTTAAAAACTAGAAATAATAAATTAAAAAAACTTGCTAAAACATTGAATAGTCAAAAACAAGAATTAATTGAAAATCAAAAATATAAAGACTCTTTTTTTGCTAATATGAGTCATGAATTAAAAACACCACTAAATTCTATTAATATACTTTCATCTTTGATGAAAAAAAATAAAGATAATAATTTAACTGTATCTCAAATTAAAAATATGGAAATTATTAATAAATGTGGGAAACACTTAACAGCTTTAATTAATGATATATTAGATATCTCTAAACTAGAAGCAAAAGAGATAATTTTACAAACTGAAATATTTGATTTTAAAGGTCATGTATTAGAAATAAAAGAGATGTTTGAATCACAAATTTTAGAGAAGAATTTGCAGTTTGATTTTAAATATGACGAAAATGTTATGTTTATAAAAAATGATAAAAAACTTATAAGTCAAATTATTATTAATCTTTTAAGTAATGCAATTAAGTTCGCTTCAAAAGGAAAAATTGGTTTTATAGTATCTAACAAAGATGAATATGTAGAAATAATAATAAGTGATCAAGGTATAGGAATAGCAAATGATAAGTTATCTCATATATTTGATAGATTTAAACAAGTTGATGGAAGTACAAGTAGAAAATTTGGAGGAACTGGGCTTGGTTTAGCTATTTGCAAAGAATTAGTATCATTATTACAAGGAAGTATTGAGGTTAGCAGTGAAATCAATGTTGGTAGTGAATTTAAAGTTTTGATTAAAAAGAATATTGAAGACTCTAATACTAGCATAGATGAAAATAAACAAATAATAAAACATATTCAAACTCAAAATAAGCCAGATATTGAAGTTGAAAAGAAATGTGATGATGTAGTAATTTTAAATAATGATCCAATTAAGTTTTTTGATGTTATTGTTGAGTTAAAAAGAAACAAGAAAAATGTTACTCAGGTTGATACTTTAGAAGCTTTAGAAAATCATTTAATAAAAAATCAATACATTGTATTTGTCTTAGATATTATCTTGATAGAAGAGAGTGAGTTGGATAGAATAGCTAATAGTTATCCAAATATTGAAATATTCATAATTTGTGAAAGTAAAAATGATTTAAATGAAAACATAAAACAAAAAGTTAAAAAAGTATTTGAGAAACCACTAAATAAAAAAGAGCTTATTTCATCAATTATCTAAAATGAGGCAATGAATTAAATCATTGCGTTCATTTCATCTTCAGTGAGTACGTTTACTCCTAATTCAAGAGCTTTATCATATTTACTCCCAGCATCCTCACCAAAAACTACATAATCAGTTTTTTTAGAAACTGATGAACTTATTTTAGCTCCAAGTGCTTCAAGTTTTTTCTTAATATCTCCACGGCTAACACTCATAGTTCCTGTTAAAACCATAGTTTTACCTTTGAAAGCATTTTCATCAACTTCTATTTTTTGTTCAATTTTTGGTTTAATTGTTTCTATTAGTTTTGCAACAAGTTCACTGTTTACTCTCATAAATTCAGTAAAAGAGTTAGCCATTTGCTCACCAATTCCATCAAGAGCAACTAGTGAATCATAGTCAATACTAGTAACTTCTAAGCCAAATTCTAAACATATTTGCTTAGATGCTACTTCGCCTATATGTTCAATTCCTAAGGCATTTATAACCCTATGAAGTTCACTTCCTTTTGTATTCTCTACCGCATTTAACAAGTTATTAATTTTCTTTTCTTTAAATCCTTCTAAATTCTCTAAGTCTTGATATTTTAAAGAGTATAAATCTAAAATATCATATATCTTTTTTTCTTTTACTAAAGTTTCAACTATTTTATTTCCAAGTCCATCTATATTCATACAATTTTTGCTTGCAAAATAAATAATAGAGTTAACTACCCTTGAAGGACAATCAAGATTCTGACACTTGATTTGTGTGCCTTCATCTAAAACTTCACTATTACACTCAGGACAAAAAGTAGGGCGAGAAATATCTAGTTGTTTCCCATCTCTTCTATCAGTAAATACTTTTGTAATTTTAGGAATTATATCTCCACTTTTTATAATAATTACTTCATCATTGATTTTTAAATCAAGTCTTTCAATCTCATCAAAGTTATGAAGTGTTGCACGACTAACTGTACTTCCATCTATAAGAGTTGGTTCTACTTGTGCAACAGGAGTTATAATACCTGTTCTTCCTACTTGTAAAGTAATTGCTTTTACTGTAGTAGTTTTTTCAACTGCTGGAAATTTATAAGCACAAGACCATCTTGGAAATTTAACTGTATATCCTAGTTCTTCTTGTGTTTCTATATCATTTATTTTTACAACCATTCCATCAAGCATCATTTCTATACTGTCTCTTGATGCTATGATTTTATGATAGAGTTCTTCAATACCTTCTACACTATTTGTCGTTTTTTGAAGTGGTGGTTTTACAAAACCAAGTGAGTAAATATAATCCATTTTATCATTTAGGTTTTTAAAATCAAGTGAGTTCTCACCAATTCCCCATACATTAAAAAATAGTTTTCTTTTAGCAGTAATTGATGGATCAAGTTGTCTTAAACTTCCTGCTGCTGCATTTCTAGGGTTTGCAAATAATTGTTCATTATTTTTTAATCTATCTTGATTTATTTTTTCAAAGTCAGATTTTTTGATTACAATTTCACCTCTAATTTCTAAAAGTGATTTTTCTTCTATTTGAAGTGGAATAGAGTGGATCGTTTTTACATTATTAGTTACATCTTCACCAACACTTCCATCTCCTCTAGTTATTGCTTGTTTTAATACACCATTTTCATAAATAAGATTTAATGAAGCTCCATCAAATTTTGGCTCACAATAAAACTCTAAATTTGTATTTACTTTTTGTGCCCTTTTAATCCAGTCTTTTAATTCTTCAGTATTAAAAACATCTTCTTGTGACCACATTCTACTTAAGTGGCTTGCTTTTTCAAAACCATCAAGTATAAATCCACCAACTCTTTTATTTGGTGAGTTTGGATGGGAAAGTTCAGGGTTTGTTTGCTCATAAGCTAAACATTGTCTTGCTAAGTTGTCATACTCTTCATCTGTTGCCATTGGGTTATCATTAACATAGTATTCATGTGCCCAAGAAATTAATATTTTTATTTGTTTATCGTATTCAGTTTTTGTCATATATTCTCATTTTTATATTTTAAGAAAATCATTATACTAAATCATTTTAGTACATAAGATAAATAGAATAATAATTTTTATAAGCATTATATCTTCTTATTTAATTAAATTATGATAATATAATAATTATTTATATATAGGGGAGAAGTAGATGGGTAATCTTACTATATCAAAGAAAATTTTCATTTTTGGTATTATTGTTTTTTTTGTTGTTTCTTTTGCAACAGGTATAAAGTATTACATGATTGATAAAGCTGATAAAAATTTCGATATTTATTCGAATAATGCAGTAACAGGTAAAATTTTAGTTTTAGAAATTGGCAAAGAATTAAACTATATTAGTCGTTGTACAAGAGATATAATGCTTGGTAACGATTATGAAAAAAACATTCAAAAGATTGAGAATAGTCTTTCTTTCATAACAAAAAAGTTTGATGAATTAGAATTAAGTTTTAATGGTTCAACAAATGAAAAAAAGAAAAAAGAGATTCTCAAAGATGCTAAAATGAAAACTTTAGCTTTTATTGATGATGGATTATCTAAGATGAAATCTTTATCGTCTTTAGATAGAACTCCTGAAGTTTTGGCTTCAATGTATCAACAATATAAAAAAGATGCAACTCCTTTAGCAAATGCTAGTAAAGAATCATTTTCAAAAGTTTCTAAAATGAAAGAAAAAGGTTTAGAAATTAGAAGTGCAATACAGCATGAAGAGATGGATTTACTTATTAAATTAGTTTGGATTGAATCTTTCATAGTTTTAATACTTATTATTGGCCCATTATTTATATTAACGAAAAATATTGTTACATCTATTGAAAATTTTAAAAGTGGATTAACTTCATTTTTTAACTTTTTAAATAGAAAAGTAAATAATGTTGAATTGATAAAAATTAATTCAAATGATGAATTTGGTCAAATGGCAACATTGATTAATGAAAATATCACTGAAGTGCAAAAAACATTAAGTGATGATCAAAAATTAATAGATGAAGCTTCAGTTGTAATTCAAAGAGTAAAACACGGATGGTATAGTCAACTAATTGAAACTAATACTTCAAATAAAACATTAAATACGTTAAAAGATGGTGTTAATGAAATGATCATGGCAACAAAGAATAATTTTGTTAGTGTTAATACTTCTTTACATGAATATACTAATTATAACTATACAAAAGAATTAGTAGTTGATGGTATAGAAAAAGATGGAGTATTTGATGAATTTATATTTAATATAAATAAATTGAGATCAGCAATTAATCTTATGTTACAAGAAAATAAAAAAAATGGATTAATATTAGATAATTCTGCAACAGTGTTATTATCAAATGTAAATGTATTAAATGAATCCTCAAATGATGCAGCTGCAAGATTAGAAGAAACTGCTGCAGCACTAGAAGAAGTTACAAGTAGTATTATTAATTCAACGCTTAAGATAACAGAGATGTCTAATATTGCTAATAATGTTACAACTTCTGCAAATGAAGGAGAGGAATTAGCATCAAAAACAGCATCTTCTATGGATGAAATAAATCAAAAAGTGTCAGCAATTAATGAAGCAATAACTGTTATTGATCAAATTGCTTTCCAAACAAACATATTATCTTTAAATGCAGCTGTTGAAGCAGCAACTGCTGGTGAGGCAGGAAAAGGATTTGCAGTTGTTGCACAAGAAGTTAGAAATCTTGCAAGTAGATCAGCTGAAGCTGCAAGAGAGATAAAAGATTTAGTAAGTGATGCAACAATCAAAGCAAATGAAGGTAAAAACATATCTTCAGAAATGATAAAGGGTTATGCAAATCTGAATGATAATATTGGCCAAACTATTGAACTTATTTCTCAAATTACTGAATCATCAAGAGAGCAACAATCAGGAGTAGAGCAAATAAATGATGCTATAAATAATTTAGATAAACAAACTCAAGAGAATGCAGTTGTTGCAAATACAACTAATACAATTGCTAAACAAACATCATTATTAGCACAAGAAATTGTTAAAAATACAGATGACAAAGAATTTGAAGGTAAAAATTCAATAAAATTTGAGGAAGAAAAAGTTAAAGTTTCAAATAAAACTGAAACTACCGTTCCTCATAGGGTTGAGAAAATAGAAATTTCAAAACCAATAGTTTCATCAAAAAGTGATAGTGATGATGAATGGGAAAGTTTTTAATAAAAAGAATTTAGGAATTTTATGAGTTATTTAGATATTTGTATAATGGGTTGGAACTTAAATGCATTTATGTTTGTTGTCAACTTCTTGTTGGCAATTAACGTTGTTTCAAGACAAGACAGAGATAAGTTACAAGAAGAGAGTAGCATATTAAAAGAGTTAAAAGAAGAATTAGAGAAATATTATCCATATAGAACTCAATCAACTATAATATCTTATCTAATACCTTTTACAGCATTTTTTAGAATGAGTTTTAGATTAATTGAGATGTTTTTCTTTTTTCAAAAGAATCAAAGTGCTAAAATGTTTGATTTCATGGTTTATAAATATACTACAGAGATAAATAAGGCTAAAAATAAATAGATAATTTCTTATCTATTTATTTCTTCTGTAATCTTTTTTACAATTTTATATACATTTTCAACAGATTTTATAGAAACTTGCTCTTTTCTTGAATGAGGAAATTTTATTGTTGGTCCAATTGAAGCTACTTTTATATTTGGATATTTATCTTTAAATATTGCACACTCTAATCCTGCATGAATCGCTTCAAGTGATGCTTTATCATTAAACTTTTTGTATATTTCTAAAACTTTTGATGTAAATTCATTTATATCTGGTTTCCAAGCTGGATATTTTCCTGCTGTTTTCACTTCAAAATTATGATTTTCTAACATTGAAACAGTTTTATTTTTCAATTCATTTAATTCATTATTATCCATAGATCTCGCACTTAATTCAATCTTTATTTCATCTATTGTTGTTTTAATAATTGCAAGATTGATTGAGTTTTGAACAACACC
>Ga0193958_1000327_pt1 | contig 18702 bp, 16 predicted proteins | sample FB_1_MG_FD_140320 | JGI IMG/M metagenome (GOLD analysis project Ga0193958, IMG submission 140320) | Microbial mat bacterial communities from the Broadkill River, Lewes, Delaware, United States - FB_1_MG | ecosystem: Environmental > Aquatic > Freshwater > River > Microbial mats | place: USA...
CTTTATGCTAACTAAATATTTCTTATTTTATTTTTTATTCTGAAAATTTAAAGATGATAGACAGGTTCGTGACGCAATGCGTCAGGGAAGGCATTCCCGCGTAAGGACACGCGGGAACGAGATAAATATTTGTTTTTATTACATTCGCATTTTTCTACCTTTGGGTAGAAAGAATTCTACGAATAGCTAAGGTGATTCCTTCTTTTCCCTCCGTAGGATTCTGCGCTGCAATACCTAAGACTACCTCTTAAGATTACTTTATAGACTACAACAAGCTTGTATTTTTTATAAAATATGGTTTTTTCTTGATGATTTTTCCTATGTTTAGATGAGCATAGGGAAAAATGACCCGCTTGATATATTAAATACTATATAAATGCTTTTGGCAGCCAACAAATGTGGAGCTGATAATCTGCACTGATCCTAAGATCTCAGCCGCATCGCTGATTGAGCCATATTTTAATTCTAATAGTGATTTCATATTAGTGCGTGATAATTGTGATACTCCATCTTTAATATAATGGCTTAGAATGAAGTTGATAAATTCAAGCTGTTTATCATCGGTGAAAGTGTCATGAATTGATGAGTTAGCTTTTGTTACGCGTTCTTTACGTGATAACGTTTCTGAGGCATAAGCAACAAAGGCTAATACGTCATACACATCACTCTCTTTTGCATCAATGAGGGCTTTCATGTCCTCAAGTTTTTCACTGTCATAACCTAGATCAGTCAGATCATGCAGTAACGTTTCCCGTGTTGTTGGGTCGCTCCAAATCGCTCTCAGCTGTTCTTCATTTTCAAAGAACTGGGGTAAATCATTGAATAGATTTTGTAAAAATTCTTGAATTGGGATAGGTTTGCCTTCTGCACTCCAGAACATGGGGGATGAAATATGTTGAATTTGGCGTGATTTTCCATCACTGAGTTTTATCACAATTTTTTCGTTACAAGTACAAGGCAAGTTACCACAAGCGTCACAAGGCTCAGGTTCACATATACACGGGTTATTATCACATTTCAGGCAATTAGAGACTGGACAATGACAGGGTGTTTCACCACATTTTTCACAGGCTGATTTAGGACAACGTTCTGGTGGCAGGGGGTCGCCATCCCATTCTGGATCAGCAAAGTTATGATGTGCTTTTACAAAATCATAGATAGTGAAATAGTCTTTACCATCATAAACGCGCGTACCGCGTCCTACTATTTGTTTAAATTCAATCATGTTTTTGCATTCACGCATTAACACGATATTTCTAACATTACGAGCATCTACGCCTGTAGAGAGTTTGCGTGATGTTGTCAGGATGGTAGGGATTGTTTTTTCATTATCTTGGAATATTTTAAGGTCTGTTTCGCCTGCTGTACCATCGTTAGCAGTAACCCGAGCACAGTAGTTAACGTTAGTCGTCCAGCCTTTTTTCACTGCATAGGTATTAATATAATCACGAACAAAGCCAGCATGTGCTTGTGTTGCACAAAATACAATGGTTTTTTGTTGCGGGCTGATCCTGTCCATCCAGTATTCAATCCGTTTTTCTTCACGTTTGTCTATGGTGATGATACGGTTAAAGTCACTTTCTTTATAAATTTTACCAGGTTCAGGGTCACCTTTAACCACAACGCCATCCCCTGGGGTGTAGATATACTCATCCATCGTGCCAGTGATAGGGAGTATTTTAAAAGGGGTTAGGAATCCATCATTAATGCCTTCTTTCAGCGTATAGCTATAGACAGGATCGCCAAAGTATTTATAGGTGTCGGTATTATCTTTGCGTTTTGGGGTGGCGGTAAGTCCTAGTTGTACCGCAGGGGAGAAATATTCTAGTACTGCGCGCCAGTTGCTTTCATCATTTGCGCCGCCACGGTGGCATTCGTCGATCATGATGAAGTCAAAGAAATCTGCTGGGTAGTCACCAAAGTAGGGCGCATTATCGCCGTTTTCGTTTTTACCTGACATAAATGTTTGAAAGATAGTGAAGAAGATGCTGCCGTTTTTGGGGACTTGCCCTTTCTTTTTTATTTCGCTTGGGTCAATACGGATGATTGCATCTTCATCGAAAGGGGAGAAGGCGTTAAATGCTTGGTCTGCTAGTATGTTTCTGTCGGCTAAAAATAAGATTCGCGGGCGGCGTTTGGCTTGATTGGGGGTTTTTCGTGCGTTTAAGCTCCAACGACTATGGAATAGTTTCCAAGCGATTTGGAAGCCAATAAAGGTTTTCCCTGTGCCTGTTGCGAGGGTGAGTAAAATAGTTTGTTTGCCTGTTGCGATGGCTTCTAAGGCGTTGTTAATGGCATTTTCTTGGTAATGGCGTGCGTTCCAACTGCCGCTTTTTGTTTCATAGGGGATGTTAGCAAAACGTTGCCGCCAGTCCGTTACAAAGTTGGCTTCTTGTTTGTCGAAGGTGAGTGCCCAGAGTGCTTGGGGTGACATGAATTTGTCAACTAGGCTGGCTTCGCCTGTTTTCATGTCTATTTGATAGATTTCGTGACCATTGGTGGCGTAGGCGATGCGACATTGTAGGCGTGTGGCGTAGTCTTTGGCTTGGCGCACGCCTTCGCTGTAGTGGAGGGCTTCTTTTTTGGCTTCAACAACGGCTAATTTTTTATTTTGGTAAACTAGCACGTAGTCACTGATCACGCTTTTTTCACGTTTACCGCCTGTTAGGATACGACCGGGGCATATGACTTCGTTGCGGATATGGCTGTTTTCTAGTTTTCCCCAGCCAGCGTTTTGGAGTTTGGGGGTAATTAGGTCGGCGCGTGTATCTGCTTCGTTTTTATATCCATGTTTAGTTGAAGCCATGAATAATTTCCTTGTTTTGATTAGGTAAGTTCACCTTTAAAGGCTTTTTGTAAGATGAATTGTTTTAGTTCATTCAATGAATCTAATTTTCTTTTGTATATATTTTGAAGTTGAGCAATTTGTTGAGATAATTGCTCTAGTTCATCAGCAATGCGTTTTTGTTCATCGAAAGGGGGTATTGGTAAAATGGCTTTCTTTACTAAATCGCCACTTATATTTTTAACTACCGAACCAGAGGCTAAAGACTGAAATTGCTCCATCAAATATGGAGAGGAAAGAAGGTGATAAAAATAATTCGTATCTATACTTTCTGGTAAGCGAAGTACAAACCATCCATCATGAATATAACCTTGTATCTTCATTATATATGGTCGACCAAAAGACATTGAATTAGATAAAATAAAGTCACCAATATCAACAAACCTAGATTTTTTAGCTCCTTCTGGTGTTATTTTTTCTTTCGTTGATTCAACATATTTAGCTCCTTCTTTTGTATCACCAATTTTAATCCAATTAACACCATTTTCATTATCTGTTTGATATTTTTTAATTGGTCTCGGTGAACTCCCTCTCTCAACTACAACAACCTCACCAAGGGGCTTGATAGACCAATCATTACCGTGGTTACTAAATGCTTGCAATGAAAGGCTCTGAAACAACTCTCTAGCATTTTTTAAATTCTGTTCAGCATTCACTTTCGCTTTTTCAATCTCAGCAAAGGCTTGATCTAGTTTGGCGACAATTTGTTTTTGGGTTTCTAAAGAAGGAACCTTACATTCATATTTCTTTATCATTGGAACAGTCAATTGAGGTATTGAGGTTCCGCTATTTTTAAAATCGATACTTTTTAAAACATATTTTAAATACTCAAGCTGAACTATTTCTTCATTTGGTGTTAGAACAATTAACCTTACAATTGGGAAAAATGGCTCGTACCTTATTTCAGAATAACCAATCGTGCCCCTTGCAGAAACGGTCATACTTGGTTTTGTTACTCTTGCTATATCAGTAAACCCATATAATCCCTTGTTTTTTTCACCATTGGCGTAGATTGGTATTTGATATTGTTCGGTTTGGTATTTAGAAAGGCTATTCTTCGGAACATCACCACCAGCAAAAATATGAGTACAAATATCAGCTAACACCATAGACTTCCAAGTCATTATAATATCCTTTTAATGTTAGATAGTATTTCTTGGCTCTCTTTATCAAGAGCAATTATTTCTTCAATAATATCAGTTGGCTCACGCAGTGGTTTTTCATCTTCAACATTAGGATTCTTAACACTCAAATCAAACGATGCATCTAAATTATTAGTATCAACACTCCATGATTTATCCGAATCAGCAAAGGTTTTTTGTAATGTCACAAACTCTTTTAAATCATTATCATTAAGCGGATTCGTTTTCCCCATCTTACGCCCCGGATCTAACTCATAAAACCAAGTTTTCTGCGTTTCAGCCCCCTTCTCAAAAAACAACACTACCGTTTGAACACCCGCCCCAATAAACGTACCACTAGGACAATCAAGCACCGTATGCAAATTACAACTCTCTAAAAGCTCCTTACGCAATGCCACTGCCGCATTATCACTATTCGACAAAAAAGTATTCTTAATCACAACCGCAGCACGCCCACCCGGTTTCAACATCTTAATAAAATGCTGTAAAAATAAAAACGCAGTTTCACCCGTCTTAATAATAAAATTTTTCTGTATCTCCTTACGCTCTTTCCCGCCGAAAGGTGGATTAGCAAGACAAATATCATACTTATCTGACGCTTGAATATCTGAAATATTCTCAGCAAGTGTATTAGTATGAATAACATTCGGCGCTTCAATACCATGCAAAATCATATTCATAATAGCAATCACATAAGCTAAAGACTTCTTCTCCTTCGCATAAAAAGTCTCCTCCTGTAATACCCTCAACTGATTAGGTGAAACCTGCTTTTTATCCGCCCCGCCTTGCCGTAAATAATCAAACGCCTCACACAAAAACCCCGCAGAACCCGCCGCGCCATCATAAATCGTTTCCCCAACCCTCGGCTGAATCACATCAATCATCGCCCGAATAAGCGGTCTAGGCGTATAATACTCCCCCCCATTACGCCCCGCATTGCCCATATTCTTAATTTTTGATTCATAAAGATGAGAAAGCTCATGCTTTTCCGCCTGTGAACGAAAACGCAACTCATCCACTTTTTCTAAACAATCACGTAATGAATAACCGCTCTGAATCTTATTCTTAATCTCGCTAAAAATTTCACCGATTTTATACTCAATCGTATTCGGGTTCTCAGTTCGTTGTTTAAACCCCTTCAAATACGGGAACAACTCCGTATCCACATACTCCATTAAATCTTCACCTGTTAAGGCAGTATCATGATCAAACTCACCTTTATTATCTTTAGGGGCTGCCCACTTTGCCCAGCGATGCGCTGAATCAATAATAAACTGATATTCTTCCCCTAATAACTCCGCATTTAACGACCTTTCATGCTCTAAATCATCAAGATACTTTAGAAACAACATCCACGAAGTTTGTTCAGTATAATCCAACTCACTGCTACAGCCCGCATCCTTACGAAGTGCATCATCAATATTTTTAAACGCTTGTTCAAACATTAATACTTTAATCCCTAGTTAAAAACTGGACACTACCCTTTTATAACTTTATTTTTTAAAAAAACATCAATTTATATAACACCACAACACCAAACAATAGGTAAAACACAATATGTATTACCAGCAAAACAAATAAAAACCTTGAATCATTTTACCTATTAAATAAATCGGGGCTTGGTGGGCAAAATTTGTAAAAGTATGGAGACAATATAAATGATGCACCCAAATTTCGCCGCACCCTACATTTTACAGGCTCTCCTGCTCAATACCCCAATATCACATAAAAAATAAAAACCTTACACACTAAACCATTCACGACGCGCTTCAGTAAAACGATTATCTTTAATCGCTTGGCGAATCGTTTGCAATAAACGCGTCATAAAACGCATATTATGTACCGTTAATAAATGCATCCCCTGAAACTCCCCAGCTTTAAATAAATGATGCAAATAAGCACGAGAATAAGTTTTGCAAGTACTACAATCACATTCTGGATCTAAAGGCTCAGGATCATCACGAAAACGACTATTACGTAAATTTAAACGGTACTTTTTACCCCAACGTACCAACGCCCAGCCATGACGCGCAATCCGTGTAGGTGACACACAATCAAAAGTATCAATCCCTTGGGACACCCCTTCCCAAATATCATCCACACCACCAATGCCTAACAAATGTACAGGACGCTCAGGAGAAAGATATTGCATGGTAAAACTCACCACGTCATACATTTGCGCTTTATCTGCACCTAATGAACCACCTACCGCATGAGCAAAGAAAGGACGAGAAGAAATATACTCCGCTGCTTCACGGCGTAAATCCTCATATACTCCCCCTTGTACAATCCCATACATCGCTTGCGCGCCATTATTACCGCGATCAAACTCAGCCAGCGAACGCTCCGCCCAGCGATGGGTCATATGCATAGAACGCGCAGTATAATCTTTATCTACATGAAACGGCGTACACTCATCAAAGGCAACAATTAAATCAGCCCCTAACCGACGTTGGATATCAATCGAACGCTCAGGGGTTAATAAATGCTTCTCCCCATTGGTATAAGCACGAAACTCTGCCCCTTTTTCCGTAATCTTTAATAGCGTTTTATTACGCTCTGTATTACGGGTGCCTTTCACCTCTTCCGCCACAGAACCATGTCCAAGGCTGAAAATTTGGAAGCCACCACTGTCTGTAAACATTGGTTTATCCCAACCGATAAACTTATGCAAACCGCCCATCTTTTCAACAATTTCAGCCGTGGGTTGTAGCATTAAATGATAGGTATTAGAGAGAATAATATCCGCTTGAATCTCTTCTAAATCCCGAGGGCCCCCCGCTTTAATCGCCGCTTTTGTTGCACAAAAAATAAAATTAGGGGTCTCTAAACTACCATGTGGGGTATGGAGCACACCCAAGCGCGCACGGGTATCACTGTCTTGATGTGTGATATCAAAACGAAAATTAGGATAATCAGACATGTTTAGGTTTCCAATGACGTGCAAGGTAAACAAATGGGGTATCAAGTACCGCGACAATTAAACGTAACCAATAAGTACCTAAAATATAGGTAAAGACAACGGTGTCAATCGGTAAGGCTTGGGTTGCGAATACAATCCATGCTAACACAGAGAAAATAGTGTTATCAATCAAAGCAGAAACCATCGTTGATACGTTATTACGTAACCATAAATGTCTACCTTGGAACTTTTCTTTTAACCAATGAAAAAACCATACATCATGCATTTGACTGATTAAATACGCAATCATTCCCGCTGCAAAAAATGCCACTTGGGGAGTGAAAAGTGCACTCATATAATCATGATAAGGTAAAGCCCACGCCATCGCTTCACCTGCTTGCTCTTCGGTAAGAGGGCTGAAACCAAGGTTTAACACCATAAAAATGGTAAAGAATAAGAAGGTACAAAACCCTAGCCAAATTCCTTTACGCGCCGCCTCTTTACCAAAATGTTCGGCTAAAATATCAGTGGCAAGAAAAGCAGAAGCAAATAAAATCGTACCCAGTGCAACAGGTTCAGGATACACAGAAAATTGTACCGTTTTTAACACTTGGATATTCGCACCAATCACCGCAATACTGATATAGCTATATAAACCAGCCGCACCAAAAAAGCGATATAAAAATAAGACTGCACTAAAGCAGACAATTAACATTAACACCCAAATTAATTCAGGTGCCCAACTATTCATCAGAGCAATTAGGTTTTCAGGGGATAAATTCATAAGGATAAAACTAGTCAAAAGCCCCGTAATTAGGGCTGATAATACCTTATCTTTGTGATAAGGCGGGGAAATTCGAGGCGGCAATCATAGCATATTTTGCTAAAAAAAAGGCGAGGGAAAGGGGGAGGGTGTTGTGGCTATGTTATATTTTAGAAAAAAGGAATCGTTGTTATTTCATACGCAAGGCTAACCCCGCAGCACATAAATGTACTTCATCACAGCCTGCGCCAAGTTGCTGCCCTGTTTTTCCTGAAATATCAATAAATTGACGGATCAACTTATTTTCTCCAATCACGCCAAAGCCAATTTCATTTAACACAAAAATAAGGGTATGCGGTTGGGCTAATAATTGGCTGATTTCTGCTGTAATCGCATCAAAAGATTTTTCATGATAAAGCATGTTATTTATCCACATGGTGACACACTCAATTAAGATCACTTGATGAGCAGGGAGTTGCTGTATTGTGCTCACAAGATGAAGCGGCTCTTCAATGGAAATAAATCGATCCGCACGTTGTTGTTGATGGACGGCAATGCGTTGTTGCATTTCCTCATCTAAACATTCTGTGGTGGCGAGATAATAGGGCTTACCTGTATTATTCTGTTCAGCTAATTCACAAGCACGTTGTTCTGCTAAGCGTGATTTACCACTTTTGACCCCACCGAGAAATAAAACTTTCACCCTGACACTCCCGTCATCAGTATCCATACTAATAAAATACCCAATAACCAGCGATCTAAATGAGCACGTAACGCCAGCCCACGATAGACATCCGTTGCATCCAGTTGGTTTTTTCCTGTGCCAATAATAGGTTTTTGTTTTACTTTACCGTGATACACAGTATCGCCGCCTAAACAGACTTGTAAGCCATGTGCTAAAGCAGCAATAGGATAACCTGCATTTGGACTTTCTAAGGCGTGGCAATCTCGCCATAAGCCGCGCCAAGTTGCTTTTGACCAAGGTAAACACAGTAATAATAAAACTGCGGTTAAACGGGCAGGAATATAGTTTGCTACATCATCCAGTCGCGCCGCCACCCGTCCAAATAAAAAATAGCGATCCGTTTTATAGCCTATCATCGAATCTAAGGTATTAATGGCTTTATAAATCACAATACCTTTTAAGCCAAATAATAATAAATAAAATAAAGGCGCGACCACACCATCACTTAAGTTTTCCGCCCATGTTTCTAAAGCACTTTTATAAACATCACTGTCGCTCATGTTTGTGGTATCACGACTAACGAGCTGGCTGATTGCATGACGCGGATCATCAGCTGTGACCACCGCGCGGACACAGTCATACAACATATGCATGGCAATACCTGTAGAAGCAAGAATACCAATTATCACCACTGCCCACGGGGTGGGGAAAAGCTGATAAATCAGTGCTTCTAATGTGACAGCAATTAAAAAACATATCAGCAATAAACTGCCCACTAAAACCGCCCCACGTTTAATAGTGGGCTGATAAAAATGGGTTTCAAAAAATTGAATAAACCTTCCCATATAGACCACGGGGTGGGTGAGTGGAAACTCACCAAAAAAATGATCCACTAAATAGGCAATGATCACGCTATCAATATACATGTTTACTCTTTGGCTAACGCCTGTAAAATCTGTTCACAATCCACATTATCCGCAATCATATCAACAAAACTTTGAATAGTTTCAGTACGGTAACTACTGTAATCATAGCCTATATATTCAGGGTTAATTTGTTTAAACCACGCTGTACGAAACGCATTATTATCAAAAATTCCATGAATATGCGTGCCTGCAATACGCGCTTGATGATAATACAGGGGGTATTTTGCCGCTTTCCCCATATGGATTTCATAGCCTTTTACCGTGTGCTCAAAAGCTTGATAAGTTTGACGTTTTAAAATCTTTTTCTCTGCAAAAGTAATGCGATCATCAATATAGCCTAAACCATCCTCTTCACTGGCTTCTTTTGCTTCCACACCTAAAGGATCACATATTTTTTCAAACAGCATTTGATAGCCGCCACAAATCCCAAAAATTTGCCCTGTAAATTGCTGTAATTCAGTAAATAGTCCTGTGTGTTTTAACCATTGTAAATCACGGATAGTGGTTTTACTGCCTGCTAACACCACCATGTCAAAACCTGATAAAGGGCGGTAATGCTGAATAATATCAACATGAATTTCAGGATCAGCCATCAGAGGATCAACATCGTTATAATTACTGATACTTGGGTAAGCGATAATGGCGAGCTTAATTTTAGGCGTATCAATGCGCTGCTGATAATTTTGTAAAGAATAAGAATCTTCCATATCAATATTTAAAGCTTGATAGGGCACAACACCCAGCACAGGTACTTGAAAACGCTCTTCGATAATCTTACGCCCTTCCTCAAAGAAACGTTGATCTCCACGGAATTTATTGACAATCACCCCTATCACATTTTTACGTAAGGCAGGATCTAGTAATTCTAAAGTGCCATAAATCGACGCAAACACCCCGCCGCGCTCAATATCAGCGACTAAGATTAATTTAGTTTGATATTCTTCTGCAATAAAGGTATTCGATAAATCTTTGTGAATTAAATTTAATTCAACAGGTGAGCCCGCGCCTTCTGCAATCACAAAATCATATTTTTCTTGTAAATACTCAAATGCGGCACTGACATGGGTTTTTAATCCATCTAATTCTCGGTAGTAACCGTATACATCATTGGATTTATGCACTTGCCCATTTAATACAATATGCACGGAACCGTTGCCGTGTGATTTCAACATCACAGGGTTTAAATGATAAGTGGCGGGTACGCCTGCGGCTTCGGCTTGGAAATACTGCGCTCTTGCCAGTTCACGCTCATCTTCCCCCACGCCTGAATTATTCGAGACATTTTGGGCTTTAAATGGCGCGACACGGTAACCTTGGTCAGCAAAAATTTTACATAATGCCATGACAACCGTAGTTTTACCTGCATCTGAGGTGGTTCCTAAAATAGACAGTGAGTTCATTGTCATGCTGTAAACGCCTGTTGTAAGGTGGCTAAGGCTTGCGGTGATTTGACTGCAAAGCGTACAAAAGAAGAATCTAAAAAATGAAAATTGTGACAGGAGCGCACTAAAATTTTATGCGCATGTAGTTGCTGCTCTAATTGTTCAATATTGATGTGTGCCAATTGTGTTAATAAAAAATTACAGTGACTGGGGTAGAGTGTTTTAAACAGCCCTGTGTTGGCTAAAATAGTGTGTAATTGCTGGCGATAATCTTTCGTTTCTTGTTGGGTTTGTTGAATAAATAGTTGATTTTTTAATGCCTGTTGGATGTAGTACATATCAAAACTAGAGAGTTTCCATGCAGGTTCATGGGCGCGTAAATTATGTAAATCTTGCCCTGCAATAAAGCCTACACGCACGCCTGCACAGCCATAAAATTTAGTCAGTGATTTAATAATATATAATTTTGGATAGGTGGCTAAATATGCCATTGCCGAAGGTAAACCACTAAAATCTAAAAATGATTCATCAATAATCACCGTGCAATCACGCGCCGCCCATGCTTCAAGTAATGATTCCAAGGGATAATACTGCCCATCAGGGGTGGAGGGATTGACAAAAATCACCGTTGAACCCCGTGGCACCTCAGTATGCACGGTATTAAAAGAATCAAGACGATTCACCCATGTGATAGGACAAGCCTGTTGAGTAAGTAAGCGCGGGTATTCTAAATATAAAGGTGCGTAAAGGCTGGCATGGCTGGGGTTTAAAAAACGTAATAAGGCAAAAATAGCTGCTGATGCCCCATTAAAAGGTTCTATATCTTGCCCTACTAAGAGTGGATAACGTTGATATAAGGCTTGTTTTAATAATGTATAGTCTGGGTCAGCATAAGCGTGATAATCAACGGTACTGCATAAAGGCAAACTCACCGCTTGATAAGGATTAATATTGGCTGAAAAATCGGTAATATCTGTTGTCTCACACTGCCATTGTTGGGCAAAAGCATGAATATTTCCACCATGTAAAGCATGTGGGGGCGTGGCAGTTTCTGGCATCATTTTTTATAGTTTTTAGGAGAGGGAAAAGAGAGAGAAAGGCAGTAAAAAAGAGCACTTTTTTATCACTGATAAACTAGATCATGATTTGCCTACCCCAATCATATTGGGGGGTATCATACCTAGGGGGGGAATTAAGATGCAAGTGAAGCCGTCTTATAGTGCTATTGTTTGCTGTTTTATAAAGGCAACCATTCGCGCTAATACAACTTCTTTTGCTTGGTGATGCGGTACATGCTGGCAGTTATCAACCATACATTTTTCAGCTTCTCCAGAGACTTGTTCTACAATTGCATCGACCTGCTCTTCTGTCCCATATTCATCTTGTAATCCTTGAATAGCTAATACAGGCGCATAAATATTGGGCAAAAAAACTTCAATATTCCATTGTTTAAATTCAGGTGCCATCCAAATATTAAACCAGTTATAAAAAACCTGTTCAGCATTGTCACCATGATAGCGGGCTAATTTTTCAATAAGATTGTGGGTTTTAAAAAAGGCTTCTGCTTCTTTGATACCTTCAAGGGTAATCTCTTCAACAAAGACATGCGCTGCTTCGGTAATCAGTGCTTGTACATATTCAGGATAATGTGCGGCAAAAATTAACCCAATAGACCCGCCATCACTATGCCCTACTAAAATACTTTTTTTGATATCACAAGCATCTAATACTTGGGATAAATACACCAAGGCTTCATCATGCATATAGTCCATTGTGCGCACAGTGGGTAAAAAGCTAGAGTGTGCATAATTAAATCGCTCATAGACGATACCTGTTAAGCCTGTTTGTTCACAGACTAAACGGGGAAAATCACGCCATTGGGCAATACTGCCCAAACCTTCATGTAAAAAAACTAAACAAGGTGTATCTTTATTATCAATGATTGTTGTGGGCTGAATTGTTTCAACATGAATTTTTTTATTTTCAATAGTAATAAATTTTTGTGAGATTTGGGTCATCTCCCCTCCTTATTTTATGATATATATCATCATAAAAATTAATATATTTTTTATACTATGTTTGAGGATTCTCGCGAGCAATGCCTTGCAGCCAATATTGATCCACCTGAGTATTGGGGATTATTCCAAACTGATGATGATAATCATAATATGGTTATCAATCATATGCGAGGAATGCAAGAAATGTTGTTAAAATTTGATCCCAGCCAGAGAGAGATGAGACCGCCAAAAAATTCTGAAAAATAAGAAAATTACAAATATAGTTCAAGGGAACGAGAAAAAATGAAAAGTTGTAATGCTATATGTAGTAAAGCTATACATACTACATATAATTAGGAAGGGAGAAGGTTAGAGCAGCTAATCACTTAATCAGCTACTCTTTTAAAATGTTATATTAAACAGGCAACTCTCCAGTTTTAGGTGTTAGATTTTTTGCATCATTATCTAACCAAGTGAGGACTTCACTAGGATGATCAATGGCGGTATCTGCCCCCCAGTCTTCGGGTTTATCTTCTCCACCGATATAGCCGTATGAAGCAATCATGGTATGCATACCTGCACGGTTGCCTGCATCAATATCTCGTTTTGCATCCCCTACATATAATACTTTTGTTGGATCGCAACCAATGATCTCACAGGCATGATACATTGGGGCAGGATGAGGTTTAGCATGTTCTAAAGTATCCCCACTCACCTGACAAGCAGCTGTTTGTGCAAAAGGTAATTGGGCTAATAAAGGCGTGGCAAGAAATCCCGGTTTATTGGTCACAATCCCCCACGGGATACCACGCGCCTCTAAAGTTTTTAATAAGGTTTCTACCCCATCAAAAGGGCGTGAGGCACGAGTTAAGTTTTTAGCATAAATAGCTAAAAACTCTAAACGTAATTCTTTGTATACAGGATCATCAATTGGGTAACCAAATCCACGTTGTAACAAGGGGATAGAGCCTAATGATACATAAGGACGCAAATATTTATCTTCAACAGCAGGCAGATTATGCGCTGCTAAGGTTTCATTTAACGCAAAACATAGATCAGGGGAACTGTCTAATAAAGTACCATCTAAATCAAATAAAACCGCTTCAATACTACTCATGCCTACTCACTACGTTGACTGTGAACCAGATAATTAACCGATACATCTGAATTCAATCGATATATTTGTGTTAAGGGGTTATAACCCATGCCTTTCATCGAGCATAATTCTAATCCTGCTTCCCGCATCCACTCCGCTAACTCCGCAGGTTGAATAAATTTCATATATTCATGCGTGCCCCGTGGCAACATACGTAAAACATATTCCGCACCAACAATAGCAAATAAATAGGCTTTTGGATTACGGTTAATCGTGGAGAAAAATACGTGTCCCCCTGGTTTGACTAAACGCTGACAGGCGGCAATCACAGAAGATGGATCAGGGACATGTTCTAACATTTCCATGCAGGTGACGACATCATATTCTCCTGCATGAGTTTGCGCTAAGGCTTCAGCAGTAATTTGCTGATAATCCACCTCTAATTCTGATTCATACAAGTGTAATTTGGCCACTTTTAAAGGGGCTTCACTCATATCAATCCCTGTGACTTGCGCGCCTTGGGCTGCCATACTCTCTGCAAGAATCCCGCCACCACAGCCAACATCTAGTACTTTTTTTCCTGATAAATCACCTGCATTATCAACAATGTACCCTAGACGTAATGGATTGATTTCATGCAGGGGCTTAAATTCACTGTGTACATCCCACCATTGGGCAGCCAGTGCACCAAATTTGTCTAACTCTTGTTGATCAACATTGTGTAAATGTGTCATATCCTTATCCTTACACAGTCATCTTAATATGATTTAATACGATGATCTGATCTGTATGATTATGTTCTTTGGCGGCTTGCTTTTGTTCGGTTTGAGCCTCGCCGTCCTTTTACAGGTTTGGCGGTTTTTTTTGTATTTGATGTACTTGAAAATGTGTGCTTTGTTGCAAATGGGCGGCTATTTTTAGGCTTTTTACCTTGCCCTGTTTTTGCGGTTGTTGGTTTTTGTTGCCCCTGTTTTACGCGTGACCCTTCCCCTTTATAACTGCCTCCTGTGCCTTCAGGTTGCCATAAGGGGACAAGGTGGCGTTTACCATTCCCAATTAAATCACTACGCCCCATATTTTTTAAGGCTTCACGTAGTAATGGCCAGTTATTGGCATCATGATAACGTAAAAATGCTTTATGTAAACGGCGTTGACGCATCCCTTTTGGACTATAGACTTCTTCACTGTCTTCGGTAACACGTTTTAATGGGTTTTTACCACCATGATACATCGCTGTGGCTAATGACATCGGGGAGGGTAAAAAGGCTTGTACTTGATCTGCACGAAAGCCATTGCCTTTTAACCATAAAGCAAGATTCATCATATCATGATCAGTGGTACCGGGGTGTGCAGCGATGAAGTAAGGGATTAAATATTGTTCTTTGCCTGCTTCCTTGGAGAATTTTTCAAACATTTGTTTGAATTTATCATAGGTTCCAATTCCCGGTTTCATCATCTTATCAAGCGGGGCATTCTCAGTGTGTTCAGGCGCAATTTTTAAGTACCCCCCCACATGATGGGTCACCAACTCTTTTACATATTCAGGGGATTCAACAGCTAGATCATAACGCAAACCTGAGGCAATATTGATTTTTTTAATACCTTTTAAATTCCGTGCACGGCGGTATAAGCTCACTAGTGGTGCGTGGTCAGTTTTAAGGTTTTTACAAATCCCTGGGTATACACAGGAGAGACGACGACAAGAGGATTCAATTTCTACACTCTTACAATGCAGACGATACATGTTCGCCGTGGGGCCACCTAAGTCGGAAATATGCCCTTTAAATTCAGGAATAGTATCACGGATATTTTCAATTTCACGAATGATTGAATCTTCAGAGCGGTTTTGAATAATACGCCCTTCATGTTCAGTAATAGAGCAGAAGGTACAACCACCAAAACAGCCTCGCATAATATTAATAGAAAAGCGGATCATCTCATAAGCAGGGAGTTTTGCACCTTGATAACGTGGATGAGGTTGACGTGTATAAGGCAGTTCATAAATCCGATCAAGTTCAGTCGTTGTTAAAGGATAAGGTGGCGGATTGAGCCATACCTGTTGTTTACCATGATTTTGCACTAATGCGCGTGCGTTATGATAGTTAGATTCAATATGTAATAAACGTGATGTATGTGAATAATACACAGGATCATTTTTAACCGTTTCATAAGAAGGCAAACGGACAAAACTTTTATGGCGTTTAATTGCACCCAGTGCGACAGATTTTTTAAATATTAAAGGCTGTGTATCCGATTTTTCTGCTTTTTTTACAGCTTGTGGATCTTGTTTATTTTCTTCATAAGGATTGGGTAAATGCTCAATCACATTTGGAGTATCTAGAGTGGTGGAATCAATTTCTGTCCAATATTCTGGAATATTTGGACGCAAAAAAGCGGTGCCACGTATATCTGTCAGTTGATTAATCTTTTCCCCCGCAGCAAGGCGGCGCGCAATATCAACTACAGCACGTTCTGCATTCCCATATAATAAAATATCTGCTTTCGCATCTAGTAATACCGAGCGACGGACTTTATCAGACCAATAATCATAGTGTGCAATACGGCGTAAACTGGCTTCAATACCCCCAATCACAACAGGAATGCCTTTATAGGCTTCTCGGCAGCGTTGAGAATACACCACTACAGAACGATCAGGGCGTTTTCCACCTTCAGCATGAGGGGTATAGGCATCATCACTGCGGATTTTTCGATCTGAAGTATAGCGGTTTACCATAGAGTCCATATTTCCTGCGGTCACGCCCCAAAATAAATTAGGTTTTCCTAAAGCACGAAATGCGTCTACATCTTGCCAATCAGGTTGGGCAATAATCCCAACGCGAAACCCTTGTGATTCTAGCAAGCGTCCAATCAATGCCATACCAAAACTAGGATGATCAACATAAGCATCCCCTGTGACTAAAATAATGTCGCAACTATCCCAACCTAAATTATCCATTTCTTCACGCGACATGGGTAATACTGGCGCAATCCCAAAACGGTGTGCCCAATAGGGACGATGTGAAAAAATATCTTGAGTCTGTGGCTGCTGCATAATATCTTTATTTTCAGGGGGAAGGGGGAGAAAGCGGGTATTGTATCATGTTCATTTATAAAGCAATAATTTTTTATTACTGAATAAATATCCATTTATTTTTTATGCTATATGTGAAGGTATTTTTATATAAAAAAATGTTTTAAGTTAAGGTTTTATTGTGTAGAGAGGAAGGAGGAAATGAGGAAGGTCTTTATATTAGGTGATATAGCTGGTTGTTACTGAATGTGCGGGAAGGGGGCGGTTTTGTAGGGTATGGCGAACCCCGTACACTATTTCTATGAATGATCTTGGGGGGGTGGGAAAAACCTGTGTAAGATTGGAGATAAAATTAAATATCCTGCACAGATTTCACCGTACCCTACAGGACAATACAAATATATAAAAAACTTAGATATGCTTTAAAAGCTATCTTAAAAAACAGCTTCATTATTTAATATATTTTTCCAAATAAAGGCAGCCAGTTCAGCAGGTTGATTCATATCTAATCTAGGTAAATCTGTATCAATCTCTTCAGGTACATCAGAGGCTACCGCAATCACAGAATTATCTTCAGTATGTAATAAAGGTTTACCTAAACTGGGGCGATGTAACTCAATTTTAGGAAATTTTTCATGCTTAAAACCTTCAACAATAATTAAATCTAGATTTTTTTGATCTAAATGTGGCAAGACTTGATCAAGATAAGGATCATCAAAATCCCCTGTTTCTGCCATCAATACCCAGCGTTGACGAGAGGCCACCAACATTTGTTCCGCCCCTGCTTCACGTAATACATAACTGTCTTTCCCCGGTTTATCAATTTCAAACTGATGATGTGCATGTTTCACCATCCCTACACGTAAACCTTTTGCTTTTAACAACGGTAAAAGTTTTGCTAATAAAGTCGTTTTACCTGTACCGCTGTAGGCGGCTATACCAATAATAGGAATGTGAGCAGTTGTAACCATAATTATAATGTTTCTAGAACGCGGGCTTTTTCTTCAGGGGTGTTAATATTAATGAACATACGCAGTGTATCAGAAAAATCCACCTCTACCATCGCGTGTTGTGCATACCATTTATCTATTTTACGCTCTCCAGCATTTAAAAAACATAACATACTGTCTAATAAACTGACTTTCATCAATACAAATACAGGTTGTAAACGCTTTCCATCATGGGCAACACTGATATCTGCTTTATTTTCTATCAAACCTTGATGCAAACGTGCAATCACATCAGAGGCAAGAAAAGGAGAATCACAGGGCACAAAGGCAACCAATGGTGTAGTGGCAGCTTGTAGCCCACATGCCATCCCTGCCAAAGGTCCTGCATAACCTTCTATTTTATCACTGATAACAGGCTGTTGTGTAATAACTTGGTATTCATCTTGGTGGCGATTTGCATTCACATACATCTGTGCCACTTGAGGCTGTAGCACATCAGCAATATAACTAATCATTGGGCGATCGTGTAACGATATTAATCCTTTATCAATCCCCCCCATCCGTCGTGCAAGCCCACCAGCTAAAATAACCCCTGTAATAGTATCCATGTGTGCCTCATTATAGTGTTAACGTATTTAAATGTGAATTAAGAGCTAATTCTTAAAAAGCTCCAAAAAAATATAGCTGCTGCAAGCCGTCCAAAGATATGAACCATAAGACCAGCAGTAGAGCGAACTTTACTTGCTGATTCTATACCTGAGACTCTGTCTAACCATGCAAATAATGATTCTATTGGTTGACGAATCTTTGATACAGCAGTGGAATAGAGCTTTTCAGCCGCATCTAAACATTTTTGTCCCTTTTTCTTTTTTATAGGGGTAAATATTCTAAGATGTTGTTTATAATATAACTCTTGTTCTGTTTTGTTAGAGAGTTTAAATGCTTTATCACCATAAAAATCATTATCAAAAAGCTCAGGGCTA
>Ga0193958_1000329_pt1 | contig 18680 bp, 18 predicted proteins | sample FB_1_MG_FD_140320 | JGI IMG/M metagenome (GOLD analysis project Ga0193958, IMG submission 140320) | Microbial mat bacterial communities from the Broadkill River, Lewes, Delaware, United States - FB_1_MG | ecosystem: Environmental > Aquatic > Freshwater > River > Microbial mats | place: USA...
AAACGCTTTCTTTCTCAAAAAAAGTTGAGAATCACATAGGAGCTATTTGGCTCTTTATACACCACTACAATGCTTTAATAAAAAAGAAATTAGCTATGTAACACTACTTATTCAGGACTACCGAAATGAGTAATAAATAAGGAATAATAAAGTACTTTAATTTTGGAAAAGCTCTTCTTTGTCTAAAGTGCTCAATAGCCATAGCTAAAATTAAGAAAAAACCCTCACTGCGTGTCATGATAAGCAAAGCACAAGTAATACCTAATAAAAATACATTTTCTTTTTCAAATTCTTTTTCAAATAGGTAAAGGGATAAGCCAATTAAAAATAAAAATAGAGGCGTTTCCATCCCATAAGTAAAATAAAAATAGGGAAAACAAGCAGCAAAAACAGCTCCAAATAAAACAAAATATAAACTTTCATATTTAGAGAAACTAAGCGTAAAAATAGAAAGCGTAAGTGCCATAAAAATAGTAGCTAATATCATACTTGCATACTGAATATTTCCAATAAAGAAAGAAGATATTATTGTTAAATATGTATATAAAGAGGATGTTAAGCCATTAAAAAGTTCACCCACATTATAGGTCAACCCATAACCAGCAAATAAATTATAAACATAACGTTGATAAATTAATGCATCATCTAATTGAATTGTTCTATTAATATAAGAAAAATAAAATAGGGGAATAAGAAATGTTAAATATAGAAGATATTTTCTATTAGAAATAAAAAAATGCATGAAAGCTCTACTAAAAAATTGGGTAGTCCGGCATAAGTAGTGAAAAAATTCTAATTAAGCCTGAATTATTTGGATACTAACTTCTTCATATTCATAGCACTGTATTTTCAGGACTACCAAAAATTGGAAGGGTAAAATTATGCATTTATTATATAGAAGGTTTCTCTATTTGAATAATGATAAGTGTGAATTAAGAGCTAAAAATTTGTAATTAGTTCATTCAAAATCTTTCTCAAATCAAGGTAAATAAGTAAGCCTATCTTAATTTCAATAAAAGATTTAATATATTAACTAAACTGTGCTGCTCCATTATTAATAATGTTTGTTGTTTATCTTGGCAAAACTAAAAAATAATACAGATAAACACTGCGAGTGAATATTTTTTTGTGCTAAAGTGGTCATACTTATTGTATGCAATGGTATGGTGGAATGTGAATAAATCACTACAAAAATTAAAAACAGGCTCGTCTGTTTTATAAATAACAAATAGCTGCTCTATCAGTACATGCTAAAACAAAGTTGATATATAAAAAAAGAGGTAGTTTGTTGTGTCTAATGATGTCAAACAACAACAAGATATGGATAAGTTATCAGCGCTTTATCGTGAAGCAATTTGCCAAATTGGTGAAGACCCAAATCGTGATGGCCTATTAAAAACACCTATGCGTGCTGCAAAAGCATTTAAGCATTTAACCATGGGGTATGAGCAAGATTTAGATACTGTTATTAATGGGGCATTATTTGAATCAGATAGTGATGAGTTAGTTTTAGTACACGATATTGAGTTTTATAGCTTATGTGAGCATCACTTATTACCTTTTTTTGGTAAATGTCATGTTGGTTATTTACCTTCTGGTAAGGTATTGGGTCTATCTAAAGTGGCACGTATTGTTGATATGTTTTCACGTCGCCTACAAATCCAAGAGCAATTAACTAATCAAGTTGCTCAAGCAATTCAAGAGTGTACCAATGCATATGGTGTGGCAGTGATTATGGATGCCAGTCATATGTGTATGACCATGCGTGGGGTAGAAAAACAAAACTCTAGCACAGTGACTTCTGCAACACTGGGAACCTTTAGAAATAACCCAGCAGCGCGCGCAGAGTTTATGACTTTAGTATCCACCTCTTCTGCACGCTAATTGCTTATTGCAGTAATAAGGGGTATTTATGTATTTATAGATACCCCTTCTTTATTAACGTTTTATAATTTTAAGGGGATGCTCTGGCCATTTTTCTTTAAGTTCTTTGGCACGTTGTTTGGCTTTTTCTGGTGTGCTAAAGCAGAAACCATGACCGTGCTCACGCCAACCACCTCCTGCATCTTCTGTCCACTCACTAGGTGATTTGGGGTTAAACATTAAGCAAATTATATAGCCATGTAGGCTTTTAGGTTGCTCTTCTTCTAGTTCATGTAGAAATTCACTTTCTAACTCAAGGGTTGTGGGACTTGTTGGGGTTTCAACAGGTTTAAAATCCTCATCAATATGATCCAGTTCATCTTCTAAATGATCAATAACTTTCCCTGTGTAAACTGTTTTCTTATTTGTTTTAGAGGGCAGCTTATCAGCCGTATTCTGTGATAAGCTTTTTTCTAAACGGGAAATTTCCTCAAGCTCATGTAAATCCAATAATTCTAGGTCTTGTTTTGCTTGCTCTCTTTCAAGCATATTTAAGCGTGCTTCTAACTCATTATCAACTTTCATGATTAAATCCTCACTATTCTATAAGAATGTACTTTACTCATTCTGAATTAAATCAATAGTATTTTTTAACATAAAGTAAAACTCCTACCTTTTACTCTTATCATTAAATTATATACAGTTTATTTCACTCTACCCTTATTTTTGCCTTTAATTTTATTAAGATAAATTTAAAACCAGATCAATATAAGGATGGTGCAAAAAGCGTATTTTTTCACTATTTATTGTTAACAGTGTTATTTTTTTTTGTAATTGTGTGGCATTAATACCCCGTTTAAGTAGTTGTACCATGATCATGTTGATATGATGCGAACTAATACCTTGGTCATGGGGTAGGTTATTTGTATTAGCTTGGTAAGCAATTAATTGCAAAGGTTGTTTAGATTTCTTTATTAATATGGCTAAAGCATCAAGTTGTTGTAAGCTTTCTTTGGATAGCAGGCTGTCATTGATAAGTGATAAACGTACAGTCAATAATTTCCCTGTACGCACTCCTTTTACACCATCATAAACTGTTGTTTTTTCCTGTTTATTTATATTGCCATTCACCGTATTACGCTGCTTTACTAAACTGCGTTGAATACCTATCTGCTGTTGTTGCATGATTTCCAGTTGGCGTTGTGCAAATAGGGAGGTTAAATTAGCTTGTCTATAAAGTACTTGGGCTTGCTGACCTTGTTGTACTGTTGTTGCATTAGTTAATATTTCAGATTGATATTGTTTAGTAGATAAAGCCGTGCGGTATTTGTTTTGTGTGATCACTTGTTTTTGCTGCAAGCTATAAAGCTGTTGTGTTGTAACAGGTATTACAGATGCAAGCTGTGAAGTATGGGTTTCTTTTTCCCCCATAGGAATATCAAATGTTTTACGCTGACTATGTGCTTCATCACTGATTACGGAAGGGGCAACAACATAGGGGGGAGATTTAGTTTGCTGCTGATTGCAACCAAATAAAAGAGGAGCACTTATCACGCTTAAAAATAATGCATGTAGAGGGGGTAAATATAGGCTAGCCATAGTGTGCATAATCCTAGGTGGCATGATATATCTCAAAAATTTAATATGGTCACAACAAGGTCATAGTCGAGCTTGATATAGCAATAAGGGGGTTATAATAAATATAAATCAATGAGTTAAAAATGTAAACGCACAAATAAACCTGTTTATATTTGTATAAGCAATAAAAAATCGGGCTTATCTCTACCTTAATCACAACTATTATAACGAAAAAATGTATTAAGAATAAGAGCTGGAATTACCTTTAAACCCATCAATAAGTGTATCTATCGTAAAAGTAAAAAATTCATCATTAACTATTTTTTTATGATTTACTTTATGCATAGCAAGGTTTGCCAAGCCTTGGGTTAATGCCCATGTCATATGAGTTAAACCCAGTGTATTTTCAGGGCGAATTTTATGGGCTTGCTGACATAATGCAATCATCATCAAAATTTCTTTAAATACCCGGTCATTCGCAATATATAAAGGATGTTTTATATCATGAATAGTATTTAAATGTTCAAACATCAATGTGTAATAAGCTGTATTAGAAGCGGCAAATAAAACAATTGTTTTCAGCATTAATTGCAAACGTTTTACTTCACCCAAATCATTTGTTTGTCTTATTTCACGCAATGCTTGGGCAAGCTTATTAAAACCTGCCTCTGCTACAGCATGTAATAACTCTGATTTATCAGTAAAATGACGATAAGGTGCGGTACGTGAAACCCCTACACGTTGACTCAGTGCACGCATTGTTACACTATCAACACCTGTTTCATTCATCATTTCTATGGTGGTTTTTAATAAACAGGCTCGTAAATCACCATGATGATACTGTTCTTTTTTCATAATTTTTACAATTCATTTTATTAATATGATGTATCTTTATAGTTAATAAAGAGTTATCTATATTTTTATATAATTAACTATTTATTTCATTAATAGCTTATTTTAAATTTATGATATCTGTCTTTATCACTATCAATTATCAGTGTAAAAGATGTAATCCATTATATTATTCATATACAAGACTTACATTCACTGTGTTATACCCAATATTGCAATCTACATACCTTAAATTTTAACTATGTATTAATTAGTTTATTTTATGACTTTAGACAGGATCATTTTATGCTAGGGGAATCTATTATTATTTCATGAAAATAGGATAATTATTATGTTTTATATAAAAGTGCTTATCAGTGTTTTTTTTATGAGTTTCTTCTCCTGTACTTATGCAGAGGATAAACAAAAAATAATTCGATTGACGACCTCTGAATTTCCACCTTATATTAGTGATTCATTAGAAGGAAAAGGCTTCCTTGTTAAAATGATACGTGGTGCATTTCAACAACAAGGATATCAAGTAGAAATTGATTTTTATCCATGGCAACGGGCTTTTATACTGGCTAAAAAAGGGCGATATGATGGTATTTTTCCATTGTGGTATTCTGATGAGCGTGCCAAAACATTTTTATATTCACGCCCCACAGTATCTAGTGAAATCACCCTATATAAGCAAAAACAAACAATCATTAAGCCATTAAATTATAACACTATAAAAAACTATAGTATCGGTGCAGTACGTGGGTATGCAAATCCTCCTCTATTAAACCAATCAGAGATATTGCTAGAATTGGTAACTTACGATATCCAAAATTTACAAAAATTAGCCAAAGGGCGCGTTGATTTAATTGTGATGGATAATTATGTAGCTGACTACCTTCTTATGACAGAATTACCGCAGTATGTGGGGAAACTGACAGCAATTTATCCGCCCCTAGAAAAAAAACCTCATTACCTTGGCTTGAATCATAATAGCTCTCATCTACAGCAAAAAATGACTGATTTTAATCGTGGTTTTACCATCTTAGAAGAAACTGGACAGATTAAAACACTCTTAGCCCCTTATCAGATAAATACAAAAAAATAATAATATCAAAAGATTAGCCCTTTATGTTATAAAATGTATTGAGATAAGCTATTTTAACCGCTAGAATATCTAAACAAACATATGTTTTTATTAAATTTTAATGATACTGACATGTAGTATTGATTCTATCACCCTCTACTAATATATGTTATATTACATCTTGCTTAATCACGAAAGGTTTATTACTCCTTGAGTCACATTCCACTTAGTGTCCTGTTTGGTATTTTAGTTTTTCTAATCTTGTCTTCAGGTTTTTTTTCCGCCTCTGAAACAAGTATGATGGCGATTAATCGTTATCGTCTTCGCCATCTTGCCGCACATGGTAATAAAGCGGCACAACGGGTGAATCGCCTGTTAGAACGCCCTGACCGTTTGATTGGTGTTATTTTACTAGGTAATAATTTTGTTAATATCCTTGCTTCCTCTATCGCAACAGTGATTGCTGTAGATTTAATGGGCGAAGCGGGTATTCCAGTTGCCGCCGCACTATTAACCTTAATTATTCTTGTTTTTAGTGAAGTGACCCCCAAAACCGTTGCTGCACTACATCCTGAAAAAGTTGCTTTTCCTTTTTCATTTGTCATACGTCCTTTATTAATACTGCTTTATCCACTGGTTTGGATACTCAATATTATCAGTAATAATTTATTAAAATTACTGGGTATTTCACAAGAAGATAGTGATGCACATCGCTTAAGCAGTGAAGAGCTGCGCACTGTGGTACATGAAGCAGAAGGGATCATCAGCAAAAAACACCAACAAATGCTACTTGGCATTATGGATTTAGAAAAGGTAACGGTAGAAGATATCATGATTCCTCGTAATGAGGTGATAGGGATTGATCTCAATGCCCCACAAGATATTATCGAAGATCAGCTTGCCACCTCCCAGCATACCCGTTTACCTTTATACCGAGAAAGCATTGATAATGTTGTGGGAATGATTCACCTACGTAAAGTGATTCATTTATTCAAACATGAAGAATTTACTAAAAAAGCTTTAGAAGAAATTGCCAAAGATCTGTATTTTGTCCCTGCTGGTACGCCTTTAAGTATGCAGTTACTTAATTTTCAACGCCATGAACGACGTGTTGGGTTAGTAGTTGATGAATATGGGGATATTCAAGGTTTAATTACCATTGAAGATATTTTAGAGGAAGTGGTGGGGGAGTTTACCAGTAACCCTGATTCATTGAATCCTGCCATTCATCCACAGGAAGATAATACGGTGTTGGTTGATGCCAGTATTGCGATTCGTGAGTTGAATCGTATTATGCAGTGGAATCTTCCCACTGAAGGACCTAAAACTTTAAATGGACTGATTTTAGATTATTTGGAAGCTATTCCTGAAGCAGGAATCAGCCTATTATTAGAAGGCTACCCCATTGAAATTGTTCAAGTCACTAATAATGCAGTAAAAATGGTACGTGTTCATCCTAATGCATGGCAGCCTCCTGCACGCCAACAAAACCATTCTTAATCATTTTACCTGCTATACCTTGTACGCCTAAACAGCGTGCAAGGTTATCTCTATTTTTTGTTATACTCAATCTCTCTTTTTTTAGTTTTTATTTCCTACAATTGATTATGTGATGACTATGAGCTCTTATACACCTGATGAAAATGGTTACTTAAAAGTGAAAACCTATCGTTCAGGGCATTTTGTTTTTCAAATTGGTTTAGATTTTCAGCAATTAGAGCCTTTTGCTGCACGTGTTAATGATGCCCATATTCGTTTCACTAGCTTGCCTTTTGTCAGTGAAATATCAGGGGAGCTGGAAAAGCAAGTGATGGTATCTTCTATCTATGGCACTAATACCATAGAGGGGGGGGAGTTAAGCTATGAAGAAACAGAGGAAATTATTCAAGCACAAGATGGGGCAACTTTAGCGGATAGTGAGCGACGTATTACTAATCTTAGAAATGCTTATAAACTCTCTGAAAAGACGGCCAAGTATATTTTTCAAGCACGTAAACAGCAGCTAGAGCAGGCCGGACAGCTACTAATCCCTGGGGAGGGTATTCTTCATCTTGCGGAAGACATGTTTAAAGAATTACATGCACATATTACGGATGGTTTACAGCATCGCTATAATAAACCCACTTTATATAGAGATAATGTAAAAGGGCATAAAACCCAAGTTGGGCATACAGAAAAAGGCGGTGTATATCAGCCGCCAAAATGTAAAGATGATATTCAAATGCTGATGCACGCCTTATGTGATTGGGCAAACTGTGACGCGGTTAAAAATTTACCTGCCTTATATCGTGCCTCTTTAATTCATTATTATTTTGAACTTATTCACCCTTTTTGGGATGGTAATGGGCGTACAGGACGAGTAGCTGAGGCGACTATTTTACGTGCATCAGGTTATGAATACGCGCCACATGCCATGTCACATTATTATTTGGACAATATCCAAGCTTATTTTCAGCTGTTAAACCAGTGTCGGAAAGCAGCAGAAAAAAAACAAACTGCACCTAATACTGATTTTGTAATCTTTTTTCTTAAGGGTATGTTAAGTACAATTAATCGCTTACATGATCGAGCAAATGTTTTAATCAGTGATATTTTAATGCAAGCACGTTTAGAGCATTTAATTGTAAATCAAGCAATTACTGTACGTCAGCATACTATTTTAGCCACCTTGATAGCGAATAAGCAGATACGCCATAGAGACAAGCTAAAAATCCAACCTTGGTATAAAGCCCTTTATCAAAACTTAACAGAGCGTACTGCTGTACGTGATCTTAAAAAATTGGTGGATTTACAACTGATTTATATTGATATAAATAATACCATTCACATTATTTCCTCCAAACCAAAGATCAAATTATCAGAACACCCTCACGCAAATATAAGCTAAGCTTGTCATAAATTTTATAAAATACAGTGTGACAGACTGTTTTTATAAAAAATTAGCCCATCTTGAGAAAAAAAGTAAAAATAAGCAGACAGGATAGGACAATTTTAGATAAAATGTCCGATTGCATTTAGAAACTTACAGTCTTCAAACTTGTAAGGTTACTGTGCCGCTTACTGTATTGTTTTTATTTCTATTGTTATCTGTTCCGATTGGAGAAATTTCATGAATCCTATGCTAAATATTGCTATACGTGCAGCACGTCGAGCAGGCGATATTATTACGCGAGCATTAGAAAGTGGGCAAGCACCAAAAGTAGATAGCAAAGGACATAATGATTTTGTTAGCTCCATTGATAGACAAGCTGAGCGTGAAATTATTGATATTTTATCAAGAGCTTACCCACATCATGCAATTAAAGCAGAAGAAAGTGCAACAGCTGTAACAGCTGCAAACGGGAAAAAACCTTCTTTTGAGTGGGTTATTGACCCCTTAGATGGTACAACAAACTTTTTATATGGTTACCCACATTTTGCTATTTCTATTGCCTTAAAACACAATGACCGTGTTGAACACGCTGTGATTTATGATCCTTTACGTCAAGAATTATTTACTGCATCACGAGGACAAGGGGCACTATTTAATAATCGCCGTATTCGTGTTAATAATTTACCTTCTTTAGAAGGTGCTTTACTGGGTACAGGTTTCCCCTTTAAAAAGCAACATCATCTTGATGTATATTTAGAAACATTTAAAGCTTTATTTCCTCATACAAAAGGGGTGCGCCGTGCAGGATCTGCTGCTTTAGATCTTGCCTATGTAGCTGCAGGGCGTTTAGATGGTTTTTGGGAAATTGGTTTGAATGAGTGGGATATTGCGGCAGGAACATTAATAGTAGAAGAAGCAGGGGGTTTAGTCTGTGATTTTACTGGGGGACATAATCATTTAAATTCAGGTAATGTTGTAGCAGGCTCCCCAAAAGTATTAAAAGGGATTTTACAAAATATTCAGCCACATTTAACTGATGTATTAAAACAATAAATCTCTTTATTCCTTTGCCATGTAACAGAGAATTTTTATTCAATCTGACACAGTCGTAGGTCGGGTAGACGAAGGAAACCCGACATTCAAAAATCATTCTCCCCCCTAAGCGATAAATAAAGGGAACATCTTTTTCTATTTTTCTTGATGGGTGGTGTTTTTGATATCAAAATAAAATGTTGGTTTTCCTACGTTAAACCAAACTGACAACCCTGTCATATCAGTCATCATAAATAAAAAGGGTTTATTGTTTATCCCCCTTTAATAAAGCTCATGGATAAAGGGGAAAAGAAAGGAATATCTCTTTTTAAGCTATTTGTATTATCATGCTATGCTTAAACACTATTATATCAAATAAAAATGTATACCTAACGACATTAATATTAAGGTGTTGAGTTGCATAACGAGGAGAACAGGGCTTATGTCTATAATACGTTATAGTGTGTATTTGAGCATTATGTGTAGTGTACTTGCCTGTAATGGTGAAAAAGTGGATAAAGTACAAGCGGGTGTGTCCTATCAAACCTTAGCAGATAGTTTACATATTGTGCTTGCATCCGATAGAAAAGCTTATGAAGATATTATTTTTGATCGATTAGGGCGAGTAGAACGTGTATTACTTCCTCATACCAATTGGAAAGAAGAAAAAACTGTTCCCTTTCCTTCCCAGTTTTTTGCTGAAGCCTCCCAGCTTACTGAAGAAATGGGGGCAAAATTTAGCTATGTGCTCATTTCCAAATACCCCTTAAACAAGCAAAATAAACCTATAACAGAAGAAGAAAAACGTGCTTTAGATTTTGTCTACAGTAATCCGAAAAAGAATTACTATGGTGAAGAAATTATTGGTAAGCAAACCTATTTTACGGCTGCTTATGCTGAAACAGCTTATGCACGTCCTTGTGTTACTTGCCATAATAACCATGATAAAGCCAGTAAATATGACTATTCAACAGGACATGTGATTGGCGCAATTTTCTTACGTATCCCAATGGAATCTTAATTAACATGATAAAGAGCAGTATTTGTATCATTTTGAGTCTATTTTTGTTAATAACAAGCTCATGGGCAAAAGAAGAAAAAACCAGTATTCCTTATGCGATTGAGAAAAACTTACCGCTTCCTACTTACCCTGAAGAGGGAGGGGAATGGTTAAATTTTGAAGTAGATGAAACCACAGGAGTTAGTTTTGCACTCTCTGTTTCTGATTTACAAGTTATTGATGACGATATCACCCGTTATATGGTAGCGATTACATCAGCATCAGGGGTACGCAATATTTTCTATGAAGGCATACGTTGTATTACACAAGAATACAAAACCTATGCTTATGGCAATAGCCAAAAAACACTACACCCTAAAAGTCGCCCAACATGGCGCGCTGTACGTTCAAGCAATAAGGGATTCATGCGTTTTAGACCTACCTTATATAAATATTATTTATGTAATGCTGTGAATGATAAACAACTTAGCCGTGATTTTATCCTTCAAAATCTAAAAGATAGCTCTTATGTTGAACATGTTCATATAGATAGTTTTGTAAATTAAAATTTGTATTTTCATCTACTTTTGGTATAATCAATGACGTTGTTGAGGTGGGCATGGATGCCTGCCTTAACACCTCCTTCTCTATCTCTCCCCCTTAATTTAAATAGTTTTATTTTTCTTCTTCTATCATAAGAAATAATACGCTATATTTAGCTATCATAATTAGCTCAACACTTAATCATCATATTATAAAACACCCTACCTTATTCACCTTCTTGAAATAAGAATGATCTGCTATGACAACAAAGTCTTGGACACTTAATGATTCACGTGCACTCTATAATCTAGATTATTGGAGTGAAGGCTATTTTGATATCAATGACATAGGCGAGATTATCATTTTACCTGTTGCAGATAAAAGCATTACCATCAGCTTGCATGAACTTGCCCAAAAATTAAAATTTCAAGGTTTATCACTGCCTATTCTGGTACGTTTTTCTAATATTCTCCAACACCGTGTACAGCGTCTTTGGCAAGCCTTTGAGCTGGCGATGAAAAATGAAGATTATACCGCTAATTATACTGCGGTATACCCGATTAAAGTCAATCAACAACAGCATGTTATCAAAACATTATTAAAATCAGGTCAAGGGAATATTGGTTTAGAAGCGGGGAGTAAATCAGAGCTAATTGCTGTACTGGCTCTTGCTCCTCGCGCCCGAGATGGGCGGCAAGGTACTGTTATTTGCAATGGCTATAAAGATCGGGAATACATTCGTCTTGCCTTAATTGGGCAACAAATGGGCTTACGTCCCTATATCGTCATAGAAAAGGCCTCTGAATTAGAGCTTATTATTGATGAAGTAGCAAAAATGGCAATTACACCACGTTTAGGGGTACGTGTCCGTCTAGCATCTATTAGTGCAGGGCAATGGCAAAATAGTGGGGGTGAAAAATCTAAATTTGGCTTATCTGCAGCACAAATATTAAAAGTTGTTGAACGCATTATTAGTGCAGGCTTAACAGATTCATTGCAATTATTACATTTTCATCTAGGTTCTCAAGTCGGGAATATTCGTGATATCCAGCGAGGACTACGTGAAGCGGCTCACTTTTATGCTGAATTACATGCACTGGGTATTTCTATTAAAGTAGTAGATGTTGGAGGGGGCTTAGGTATTGATTATAACGGCACCCGTTCGCGTGATAATTACTCTATTAATTACACAATACAAGAATACGTCAATAATATTGTGCATGAATTTAAAACTATTTGTGATGAAAAAAAGCTCCCTCATCCTAATATTATCACTGAATCAGGGCGGGCAATGACCGCACATCATGCTGTATTAATTACTAATATTATTGATATTGAACACCCCCCTCTAACAGGTGAATTGCCCACTATCAATGATGATGAGCCAACTATTTTGCAAGATTTAGCACATGGTTTAGAAAAGCTACATAATTCATCTAGTGTTGAAGCTTATCATGATGCAGTACATTTATTGGCTGAAGCTCACATCATGTTTTCACATGGTTTATTAAATCTCACTCAACGCGCCCAAGCGGAGCAACTTTATTATGCCATTTGTGCTCAAGTACGTGACAAACTTGAAGTTCGTTATCATCATCATCGCACTATTTTAGATGAGCTAAATGAAAAACTCACCAGTAAATATTTTTGTAATTTTTCCTTATTTCAATCCATTCCTGATGCATGGGCAATTAATCAACTTTTTCCTATTATGCCTTTACAACGCTTGAATGAAGAGCCTAGCTATCGCGCCACTTTGCATGATTTAACCTGTGATTCTGATGGACAAGTAAAATGCTATATTGAGAGTGATGGGATTAATACTAGCTTGCCCGTTCATGATATTGGAGCAGAAGATGATTATTATCTTGGTTTCTTTTTAGTAGGGGCATATCAAGAAATCCTAGGGGATATGCATAACTTATTTGGTGATACTTATGCTGTTAATCTTATGGTGGATGAACAAGGTAATTATGAATTGGTTGAACCCATGCAGGGGGATACCGTGCAAGATATGTTACGTTATGTACATATTGATGTAGATAAGCTACGCACCACCTACCGCCGCCGCCTTAATAGTACGCCAGAACTCAGTGATGCACAGCGTAAAGATTACTTACAAGAGTTAGAAGCAGGTTTAATTGGCTATACTTATTTAGAATAAAAGCTGGATAGTTAAAAGTTACATATTATAAAAAAAGGGGTATAAAAAAAGCTGTTTCTATAATAATATTAAAAGAGTCCTGTTATTTGACACTAAGGAGTTATCGCTGGTGTTTAGTACAATCAAATCACTTTTTCAAAAAAATAGACCATCTAGAGTCAACAAGCTTGAGGCTCAGCTAGATAATATTCTTAAGATGAATGAAACGGAATTGCTTGAATTTTCAGAGGGCTTAAATGAATGCTTGAACCTGATGGAAGAAGAAGTGGAACGGGTCAAATCAAAAGCAAATGATTATCCTCATGCTGGGATGGCAGGTGATGTATGGTTTGATGGGGCTGCACTGGCTGGTTATGGTGAAGCTTTAGCACACTTTTTAGCAGATAAGGATTTTTTAGCAGCCCAAGCAAGAGCGACCCATGCATGGACAATAGCCGTTTTAAGTGTATGTGCACACTATCATCATATGGTAGGGCCTGCAATGATTGCCAATGCATCAATTAAAGAACGTATGGGGGATTTAGCCTATGCAAAATGGGCTTATGGTGCCGTCTTACAAGATTTTGAATCTATTTTAGAGTATGCTGAAGAAGATAATTATAAACCTGTAGGGGATGATTTAACTTCTCTGCAATCTTTAGAGTGTGCAGCGACTCGCCTAATTGAACTCAATGAACTATCAGGTGAAAATGGTATTGCACCCAGTATTTTAGAACGCATTAAAATCGTAATGAAAAAAGAAGAAGAACCAGAGGAAGCATTTGAGTAAGACAATAAACAAAATGACTTAACATTACATAAAAAGTAATAAAAGAAGCAATGATACAATAAATAATATATATAATGTTATAAACATTGGAAAGCCTCTTTCTCTTCTTTGTGCTTTTTTTTCTCCCCTTGCTTCTTTTTTCTTTTCTTCCTTATATAGGTGCATTAAAAGATCTATTGTATCTTGAACGGTAGAAACAGCTTCCCAATCTGAATTATTCCCCATAACCCCACATACTTCTTCAAGATCATTATCATCAATATTTAAATCTTCAATTAGACGATCTGTTTTATGTATTGTTACATTAGGCTTATCTAAAGCCTCCCGTATTTTTGAATATACTATTTCTGATATATATTCTTTCATTATAATATTCATGATCTAATCAATAAATTAAGTATAGAGCTCTCTAATATCAGTGATCTATTTTCTCTATTAATTTAATACTCCACATACACCCAGCTTATGATTAGCTATAAAACACAATAATTATAGTTGGTTAATATATTTATACTCTAACAAGTATATAGTTTATCTCAACTGTGCAACGCCCATAGATTTAAAAAATACTTCTTTCATTTGTTTACTTCCTATCATTTCTAAAAAGGTGATAGCAGAGTGACCATCATCATTTTTAATCAATATATCAGCCCCATTTTGTAATAAAATTTCTGCAATCTCATACTGATCTTGTGCTATTGCTTCATGGAGTGCTGTATTGCCACGTTCACACCGTTGATTAATATTTGCACCTGCCTCAAGTAAAACTAAAACATAATCTTTACGCCCCATCACAACCGCTGTATCTAAAGCTGACTCCCCAAATCCATTTTTAATATTTGGGTTATCAAGTTTAATACCGCTAAAGCAAGGAAGTTCGTTAATTTCACATAAAATAGATTTTAATGTTGGTTTCATTTAATTAAATACCCCTTTACTATATTGAATTTATAGTATCACTATACCAGCACAAAAAATAGAAATATAAATACAAATGTATTTTACATAATAAATTTATTGTGTATAAAACATATTTTGCTATCTATTCTACCTAAATAAATTCCCCTTTATTTTAACAAGTCATTAAAAAATATGGAATTAATCATCGTTTAATATAACTAGGTACTTATATATGTGATAAAGTTTATTTTATAATAGCGTCTTCTAAATTACTTTAAGTGATCCATGTTTATTATGTCTATACATCGCATTTATCATTTTATATTTTTACTACTTACTTTAAGTATCCCTCTTCTTGCTCATGCAAATGAAAAAGCACCTGTAGAATTTCCTTCTGAAGAATTACTTAATATGGAATTAGCTGCACTTTTTGATATAGAAGTGATTTCAGCCACCAAGAAAAAACAATTACTTTCTGATACGCCAGCAGCTATCTCTGTTATTACTGCGGATGATATAAAACGTTCAGGGGCTTTACATATTGCTGAGGCCTTACGTATGGCTTCAGGAATTTTTGTTGCACAGCGAAATAGTGGTGACTGGTTTGTTGCATCCCGTGGCTCCTTTAATTCCAGTTTTGTAAATAAATTACTTGTCTTAGTGGATGGGCGTAGTGTGTATAACCCACAGCTTGCCCGCACATTTTGGAATGATTTAAATGTGTATTTAGAAGATGTAGAGCGTATCGAAGTGATTCGTGGTTCAGGAGGGGCTATTTGGGGAGCTAATGCAGTGAATGGAGTGATTAATATCATCACTAAATCTAGTCATGATACCCGTGATACAGTTGTACAAGTTGGTAAAGGTAATTTAGTTGATCATATCTTAAGTGCTCGTCATGGGGGAGCACTTTCCTCACACACTAGCTACCGTGTTTATGCCCAAAAAACCGAAAACAATAAAACAAAAAATCCTTTATTAGCTGATAGTGCAGATATGAAGCAAGCAGGTTTTCGCTTTGATAGTTATTTAGAAGCTGATACAGAGCTCAGTATACAAGGGGGAGTATCTAGCCGAGAAGCAGATGATATTGATATAGAAACCTACGCACCGACTTTATCAAAAACCAATACACATTTCCTTTCTGCACAATGGAATCGTACCTTTTCAGATACAAACAAGTTAAGTTTAAAATCTTATTATAGTTATGAAGATCGTAGCATATCAGCTATTAGCCTTGATAATACAATAGTTGATATTGATCTGACTCATCAATTTCAACTCTCAACTAATCATGCCATTATTTGGGGGGGAGGCTATCGCTGGACACATTATAATATTGAAGAAGGATCATTAATTAATGTGGAGAAATTAAAAGATTCAGAAAAATTATTTAATGCTTTCATTCAAGATGATATAACGCTCAAACCTGATTTACACTTAATTTTAGGTGCTAAGCTAGAACATAATGATTATACAGGATTAGAGTTTCAGCCAAATATTCGTATTGCATGGACACCACACAAACACCAAACACTTTGGGCTGCCATATCTCGTTCCGTACATACCCCTGCGTTATTAAATGATCAGGTTAATGCACTAATCAAAGCCCCTCCTTCATTAACACAACTTAACCCACTTTTATCATATGTTCACTATACAGGTAATAAAGAACTAAAATCAGAATCCATTATCAGCTATGAATTTGGGTTTCGCCACTCTATTGCATCAAACTTAACATGGGATACAAGCTTTTTTTATAATGATATAAAAGATTTGATCACTACAGAAGTCTATCCAACAATGAATCCTCTAACAGGAGAAATTGGGATATTAAATCCTCAATCTAATGGAATGGAAGGCTATAGTTTTGGAGCTGAAAGCAGTTTAAAATGGCGTACAGGAAAATGGCAATTTAGTTTTAATTACAATTATTTAAATATTGTTGTAACCCCTGATGCAATGATTAATACAACACATGATGAATTAGAACATGATAATCCTGAACATCGCTTTTCTTTGTATACCTCTGTTGATATCACCCCAACAATACAAGCAAATATGAATATCTATTATGTGAGTCACTTACCTAAACGACAGCTTGATGAATATACCAATACAGATGTTAATATCTCTTGGAAAATAAATAAAAATGTACACCTTTCTGTGATAGGTAAAAATTTGTTTGATAACCAAAAACCACAATATACACCACATATGTATGATCCACTGATTACAGAAATTCCACGTAGTATTTATACTCAATTACGCTGGCAGTTTTAGATAAGTTGCTCCCCCCTCATTTAACAGAGAGCCAGCAATTACGTTGACTCTCTTTTTAGAGCCTACTCTTTTTTCTTATATTGACATTTCCTTATATATCCTGCATTTTCTCTTGTTACTTATTACTATAAAAATCAAAGGAGAATGCGATGTCGCGTTTTTTACTCTTTTCTTTATTACTGTTTGGAAGTAGCCAGCTCTACGCCAATAGTGATATTTCTCTCCATCACCAGCTCCCTGAAGATATTCCTTTTGCTGCGGCAGAGCAGCGTGGTGATAATTGGCTTAACCATCATCAAAAGCGTGTTAATCGTCATGCATGGCGTACTTTTATCAGTTTAATGTGGCCTGTTAATCCTTTACATCGTGGTATTGCGCATAAAGAAAGTAAACTACATGATGCAGGCTTACGTGTCTGGGAAACGTGGAAAGAACAATATGAAGCCTATCCTAAGGATGGATCAGCTCCCGCGCCGTGGAATACTAAAGAAACCTTGCCTGCTGCTTGCCAAACAGGGGAAACTGAAAACTTACGCCATTTATACCGTCAGGAAAAAGTTGATGATGTATTAGATGCAATCAATCAAGCTGTTAAAGTCGATGGGACACTTCCCGGAACCTTAACCGATCAACATGGTAAAGTCGTCCGTTATGAAATTCGTATGAATCGCCATGTATTTGATTATATTGTAGAAAATAAACTTTATAACGGTGAGCAGCAGACCAAAGCTGATAAAGTAGATTTTCCTGATGGCTCTATTTTAATTAAAGCTGCATGGCGCGAATTAACAGCCGAAACCCCAATAAAAGAGCGCAAGCAATTTATGACGCGCCAAGCCTGTATTTGTGATGGAGATGATTGTCATCGTGCTAAAGTGGCGATGGTGGGTTTCCACATCATGCATAAAACCCCTAACGCACCACAGTGGATTTGGTCAACTTTTGAGCATGTTTCCAATGTACACCCAACTCATGGTTTACCTGCCAACTTTAATAATCCAAATTGCCAAGGGCAATACTGTGCTAATAACAGTCAAACCCCAACAGGTACCCCTAACCAAGTTACGCAAATTCTACCGCTGACTCCTGAATTAGAAAAGCTTAACCATCGTATGCAACAGCTTTTTACAGGGGTTCATTCTGTCTTAAGTCGTTACCAATTAATGAGTGCACAATGGCCGTTACCCTCTAAAAATAAAGCAGACCCTGCTACTGTCTTTAATGTGATGCCCACTTTTTCAGCTAATACCACCATGGAAACCTTTGCCCAAGATACCTCCAGTTGTATGGGCTGCCATGTGATGTCACGTAGTTTACGCCCTGATCAATTTGTCTCAGGAGATTTTAGTTTTACCTTAAATAATGCACATCCTAAACCAGAGGGGGCAATCTGTAACAGTTATGATTATGCCAATTCAGTAGCCTGTAGTGATGAGATTATCTTATTTGATCCAAAGGATTTAGCAAATTATCCCCCTGCCCAACAAAAAAGCATTACCCACGGCTATAATGTAGCCAGTCATACCTATGAAAAACTACCTAATAATGTAGGTAATCGTTTACATTGCCGTAGCTGTCATTTGCACGCAGGCGGTGATCAAAATGCCTCGTGGTGGGTTGGTATGAATAGAGAATACCCCATACGCATCAACTTAAGAGCAAATATCTACTGAAGAGCTATAATAGAGCATTGTAAATAGAAGCTTGAGGGGTATGGAATGGATGTTTTTGCAACGGCAGCCCAAGCTATGCAATCTG
>Ga0193958_1000331_pt1 | contig 18674 bp, 13 predicted proteins | sample FB_1_MG_FD_140320 | JGI IMG/M metagenome (GOLD analysis project Ga0193958, IMG submission 140320) | Microbial mat bacterial communities from the Broadkill River, Lewes, Delaware, United States - FB_1_MG | ecosystem: Environmental > Aquatic > Freshwater > River > Microbial mats | place: USA...
CCAGCTTAAATCATCATAATAAGTTGGTATATGCTGATATAGACCACCCACTTGTGCAATCACTTGTTGTAAGAGTTGTACAAGCGGTTGGTATTGCTCAGTAACAATAAAAAATGGCTCTGGAGTTAAAAATTCAACATCTGCCCAAATTAAATTATTTTCTTCAACCCGTTCAGCACAAATTTCAAACCGTTGGATGCCTGTTGCTTCAATCATTAAAATCCCTTCATTTGATTGTGCCCAACCCGTAATTTGTGCCAGCGTCCCAACAGTATAAACACTGGCAGTGTCCCCTACTTCATCCCCTACTGCAATTAAACAAATACCAAAGCCTGTATTTTTTCGTAAGCAATAACTGACCATATCCATATAACGAGCTTCAAAAATACGCAAAGGAAGCTTACCGTTAGGAAATAAAACTGTACGTACAGGGAATAAAGGAATGGTAACTGTTGCCATAATAAAGCCCCCTCTATCTTTCCAAAAAACGCGTTATTTATAGTGTAATAGTTGACATTTTTTCTTGCGTTATAATTAATAATATCGTCAAGACTATAGCGTTTAAAGTAAATATCATGATTTAGTTAATATCAGCATTAACATTTTAAATATCAGTGATAAAAAGTAAGTAATTAAAGTGACATAGTTATTCTGCTATAGCAACGTTGCAACGCTTTTCACTGAACCCAATTCAGTCATTAATAGGAATTAACAAAAGGGTTGTGTCTCAGTTTTTGACTTTTAAAAGTCCCTTGTTTCAAGCTCTGCAACTTGCATACATACAAATAAGTTGCTATTAATTGCTCTTGCTAATTCATTATGTCTCCTTAATTAAAATTAAGGTAAGTTTTGTTATTTTCCTTAACTTTAGAGGCGTTTAAAATGAACTGGTTACAAAAATTTTTAGCTCTTAATTTACATATAAACTAACAATTAAGCATACTTATAATTCTAATAATAAGCGTGCGTTATCTACTTATGATTATCTATGCCATCACATTTATTGATTAAAACATCATCACTGGGTGATGTAATTCATACTTTACCCGCATTGACTGATTTACAACGTTGCTATCCTGATATTTCATTAGATTGGGTGGTAGAGGAAAATTTTGCAGAAATTCCAACTTGGCATTCCATGACTCATAAGGTTATCCCTGTCAGCTTACGCCGTTGGCGCAAGGCACCTATAAAAGCATGGAAAACACAAGAATGGCAGCAGTTTAAACAGCAGCTTACCGCTCAACACTATGACAGTATTCTAGATGCACAAGGTTTATTAAAAAGTGCTTGCTTAGCATGGCAGGCACAAGGGAAACGTAGTGGGTTTGATTCATACAGTGCCAGAGAGCCATTGGCAAGTTACTTTTATCATCAGCATTATCATATCGAAAAAAATCAGCATGCTGTAGAACGTTTACGCCAGCTTTTTGCTCAACACTTTAATTATGATTATTCGACACTTGCGTTAAATTATGGTTTAGATAATTATTTTACTAAGGAAAAGCAACAAGCTGCTTACCTCGTTTTTTTACATGGTACCACATGGGTTACAAAACATTGGCCAGATGAAAATTGGTATGCTTTAACCTTGCTCGCAAGTAAAGCGGGTTATCAAATTAAGTGTGCATGGGGAAATGAGCAAGAGTACCAACGAGCCAAGAACATTGCAGCGGTTGCCCCTCATTCAGTAGAGATTTTACCTAAAGGTAATTTAACAACCTTAGCAAAAACCTTAACCAATGCTTCAGCTGTTGTGGGGGTTGATACAGGTTTAGCACATTTAGCTGCTGCTTTATCTATTCCCACATTAAGCTTGTACGCACCTACACGCCCAAGCTTAACAGGGACTTATGGAGCGCATCAGCATATTTTACAAGCAGAATATCAATGCGCCCCTTGTTTACGCAAACAATGTCGTTACTCAGCAGCCTCTCCCCCTTGTTATCAAAGTTTATCTGCAGAAAAAATTTGGCAAACATTACAACACATTTTATTAGACACTAAAGAAATAAGTTAAAAGTAGATGCGCAATTTTGTCCAAGTAATGTATTAAGCACTCCTTTATACTGCAACTAAGTCTATAAGTAAGCAGTCTACAATTTTTAAGGTGGTGTACGATGATAAAGCAAAAAAATCACTTTCAATTTGCTAAAAACCAGCACCTTGATCAAGTGACCGTATTACAGGCAGAAATAAACGATTTTTGTTATAACAAACATGCACATGAAGAGTATTCTTTTGGTATTACGCTCGCAGGTAGACAAGATTTTTTTGCAAACGGAGCATTTTATCGTAGCCACCCTGGGAATATTATTGTTTTTAATCCAGAAGAAGTACATGATGGACATTCAGGAGGAGATGATACATTACAATACTGTATGCTCTATATCCACCCTAAGCAATTAGAACCTTTATTACATCATGCAGGCATTAAACAAAGCCAAAATTATCAAATTACAGATAAGATTTTAGAAGATAAACAATTATGTCAGCATATTCTTACTATGCGGTTTTTAGTCGAAAATGAAACCACTGATAAACTGCATTTAGAAGAAGAGCTGTATCATATTGCAGTCCGTATTGCCCAACTATCAGGTCATTACACCTCTGATTGTAAAGCACGTAAAACTGATCGTTTACTCTTACAAGCAAGAGATTTTATTCATGAAAATATTCAATCTGATATCTCATTAGATGAGATTTGCCAACATGCTCACCTTTCTAAGTATCATTTTTTGCGCATGTTTCGCCAACAATTTGGCATTACTCCCCACCAATATATTTTAAATAATCGTATTAATCGAGCGCGGGATGCACTGGAATCAGGCGCATCACTTGAAGATGTTGTTTTTGATTACCGATTTAGTGATCTCAGTCATTTCAACCGACGTTTTAAACCCATTTATGGGATGACACCCCGACAATATCAACAAAATTTCCTCCATACCTAAGCTTTAAATAGCCGCACTTATTTTATAGATAAGCATCCCCTAATATTAATTATTATTTTTATATAAAAAGTATTATTATGATTGAGATATTCGCCTATGCATTTGGCATTATGTACACCCCCGGTCCGTTTAATTTATTGAGTTTACATGCTGGATTAAATGGTCATCGTTATAGCACATTGCGCTTTTGTTTTGGGGGTGCCAGCTCTATGCTGTTATTATTTTTAATTTTTGGCTATACAGGTGCATGGCTTGTTAAACCTGAATATCAATTATTTATCAGTTGTGTAGGCAGTTTTTATATTGCTTATTTGGCTTATAAAATAGCGTTTAATAAAATAAATCTTTCTACAGCAGCCAAAACAAACAAGGCAATACAGAATAGTAAACTTGGGTTTAAAACAGGGTTTATTATGCAATTCCTTAACCCTAAATCATTTATTGCTATTTTACCTATTGTCACTGTACAGTTTCCTGAGACACAGGTTACAGGGGGAGCAATTTTAATTTGGTCTTTAGTTTTATCAGGCTTTGCATTTGGTGCCCCTAGCAGTTATTTATTAATGGGCACGTGTTTAGGAAGATTTATTGATAATCCACGTTATTTTTATATTTTTAATCGAAGTATGGCGTTATTATTATTATACGTAGCAGGGGATATTGCTTATACTCATTTTTATTTGAAACTTATCTAAAAATACAATAGTCAGCCCTTTCAGACTTTACTGTGTTATATTTCCTTTTCACATGAAAACTCGTTAATTTCACTATTGGAGTATCCAACACAATGTTGCAGGCATGGCACACCTTTTTACAAGACAATAATGTCTCACTTTCACCCACTTCACAAGGTGTCTATGAGGCGACCAATACAGGCTCTCTTATCAGTGATATGAGTCCATTTTGTGTCGTCACTGTCACAGGAAAGGATGCCGCCACATTTTTACAACGCCAGTTGACGAACTATGTACCTGATGTAGATGAAGGGCATCATCAATTAACAGGCTGGTGTAGTGCTAAAGGGCGTATGTTAGTCAGTATGCGTTTTTGTCATCATGCAGAGGGATATCGTTTATTATTGCCACGTGATAGTGTGGAGGCGATATTAAAACGTTTACGGATGTTTGTATTTCGTGATGATGTGCAGTTTGTAGAGGATAATGATCTAGTAGCATTAGGTTTTTCTGGGCAAAACAGTGCTGATTTTTTAAGCAACTATTTAAACACAACACTGCCTGAAGCAGCGGGTGCGGCGGTTAGCGTAGAAAACATTCAACTTTTAGCTATCACAGGTGCATCACCACGTTATATTGCTATCACAAAGCGTAGTGATGCAGAAAAATTATGGTTAGCTGCTACAGAGGCAGGTATCACTGCTATGAATAGTGGTGCATGGGATGTGTTAGAGATTCAAAATGGGATACCACATATTGTCCCAGAGATATCAGAAAGCTTTGTCCCTCAAATGGTGAATTTTGATCTTATTAATGGCGTGAATTTTACCCGTGCAAATGGCTGTTACCCAGGGCAAGAGATTGTTGCACGTATGCATTATTTAGGCGCACCCAAACGCCGTATGTATTTAGCTGAAATCACCACCACACAGTGTCCTGTTGCAGGGGACACTATCAGCTCTACAGAGACACAAGAAAATGTCGGTACAATTGTCAATGCACAGCATTATACTGATAGTTCATGTATTGCTTTAGTTGTGGTAAAAATTACAGAAAAAGACAGTAATAATTTATGTTTAAGCAACGATGAGAAGGCATTAGTTCACTGGCAAGCACTGCCTTATGACGTGGCAATAGAGAAAAAAGAGTAAAAAAAGGGGATGCGCTGTAGTGGTGTTATCTATAACGCTGCTACAAAAAATTCCCCTTTGTGTATTTTAATGCTTTTGTTATAGTCCTACTTTTTGATTTTTACTAAAACCTAATTACCACCCCCTGCTACACTGCCAGCACTGTCTAAATCAAAGCTGATGTCATTACTGACAACCACCCCTTCACGTACACAGCGGGCATAATTATCAATGCGTACATCATCATCTTGTGCGCCACCAAAATTAGAATAATCACTGACCTTACCTGCTTTAGGATCGGCACGTTGTGCGCCTGCACCGTGGGTATCTACGCCCTCTTTTGAATCACACTTACCAAAACAAATATAACTTGCTAAAGTAATATTATCACCGTGGGTGGTGCTTGACCAAAACCAGCCCTCGATATCGGTTTGAGTAAATACTGTGGTGTCCAGTGCAGGATCATGACGGCTATAATCAACAATACTTTGCAGCTCTTTAATATTAGGTAATCGCCAATCATCATGACCTGCTAATTCTAAGTTTTCACAATAGGCAAGAGAGACTTGCCAGTTACGCCCTGTACCATCATCAGCTTGTTGCCAGATTAACCCTGTTGCCTTATCTGTGACTGTGCCGTTATCATTATTCACAAATACATTGTTGCCGTAGTCTTCCCCGCGTACACAGCGATAAAATAATTCTGTTTTAGAGGTGGGGGCTTGTTTAATATGCCCATCTAAGAAATTAAAGAAAAACGCGGCTTCCATATTGGGGTTATTCATGTGTTCCCCTGTGTAGAGTGTGCTTGACCACGTTTGCCCCATCATCTGCACGGTATGGGTATCAAACTGATCACTATCATCCACTGTATCAGGGTAATCAAAATCAAATACGGTTCCATCAAGATAAAAGTGCCCCTCTTTCCACTGTGATCCTCTAAAGTCAGCTAAAGAAAACAGCTCTTTTAAATTAGGTAATCGCCAATCATCATAACCACCTAAGCTTAAATCTTCACAGGCTGTTTTTGCTGCATAATAACTTAAGCGTGTGCGGTGATGAGCTTTTTCCCATAATAAGCCTGTATTATTATCTGTAATGGTATTGTCATTATTATCAGTATAACTAAAAGGCGTACCTAAGTAGTTTGCATCTTGCCCAAAAAAATCCTCCCCTTGTTGTGCTGAGTTTATGGTTGAATTTTTGTTATACAGTACAGATTGCCCTGTATCGACTACACTGTATGCATAAGAAGGAATAGAAAGAAAGGCAGTAAGGTTTCCTACATTTTTTACAGAGAGTCCTGAAGGGTTGATATCATTAAATAATATGCCATAGACATAAACATTATTATCTTGTGTACCAAGGTAGGTATCCGTTTCACTGTAATAACGCACTACATAGCTATTTAATAATTGGGTGTCTGCATTGCTGGGGCTGAAATAGCCGGGGTAGTTTTTTTCTGCCCAAATAAAAAAGGTATTACTTTCTGTTAAGGTTGTACTGATGGCGGGGGAACTATTAAAGCAAGCAACTGTTATAGCTAAAGAGAGTACTGTTTTTCTCATGATGTGACCTTTTTAGTTAGGATAGGTTTTTTATATAAATATCCTAATTAAAGTAACGACTTCATAGTACATTATTTTCTTTATTTGATTATAAATTGTATTTTATTTGCTTCCCAATTTCGTTTTATTGTATGTTATTATTATAGGCAAATCTTTAGCGGGTAAATCCTGTGCTACTTATTACCTCCTCATTCAGCATTATCCTGATTATCAGGTTTTTTCCCCGCTGAGGAATCTTTTTCTGAAGATATCAAACAGCTATCTAAGCTTTGTATTTAAACTTCTCCTATTTTTTTTATTCTTAATGATTGACATAAGTTTGTGGTTGATGAGCAAACCAATTATCCCTGTATTAACACCCGCTTTAAAAGAAGCACTGAAGTTTTATGCACATTGAGCAGAGGTATTTCTCCTGCTGATACAGTGGGCTCTTATTTTTTCCCTTTAAGCCCTATGGAAGTCTATTATGAAAAATTAGCTGAAGCAAATTCACCTTTAGAACAAAAAGAGGAGCTTAGTTTATTTGAAAAGATTATTAGCTATTACCCTAGTTAAAATAGTGAATTAACTAGAATCAATAGCTAAATAAAAGGTGAAGTGACTATTAAATAAAATAGCCACTTTTTCAATATTACTAATACATCAATTAAGCAGCAGATTGTTTTTCTGTTGTAGTTGTATAGGCAGCACGCCCTGCATTAAAAGCACGTTCATTGAGTTCCACAAGTTCAGGTTTACGTTTACGGAAACGTTCTAAAATTTGTGTTTTTAATACTTCAGAGGAAAAAGGTAATGCATCCGAAATGGCGCCTAACATCACCGTATTAATAAGACGTAAATCCCCTAGTTCACGCGCAATATCTCCCGCTGCGACAGCATGCACTTCCACATTTTGTTGACGTATTGCAGCAATGGGATCATCAGGATAATCAAATAGCCCTAAACTGACTACAGGCGGCTCACGACGTAAAGTATTCACCATGGCAGCCCCTGTCGGGCGTAAATGAGTACACCAGCGTAAGGCCTCAGCAGGTTCAAAGCCTAATAAAATATCAGCATCTCCTGCTGGAATGGCAGGGGATAAAACCCGTTCACCAAAGCGGACATGAGAGGTTACGACACCACCACGTTGTGCCATACCAGCCACTTCCGTTTTCTTTACATCAAAGCCTAGTGCCATCGCAGTTTCAGCAATCACTTCGGCAGCGGTCATGATGCCTTGACCCCCAATCCCTGCGACAAGAATATTGGTTACGTTATCTGTCATAATGATATGCCTTTATGCTGTAGCTGAAGGAGTTTGTGAAACGTGTACGATAGCATCAGGACCACACGTTTTAGTACATAAGTCACAGCCTGTACAGGCGTTGGATTCAATATCCACAAATGAAAGTTCTTTTTCTGAACCATTGGGTTTAATCACTGTTTCACGACGGGTGGTAAAGATAGCAGGACAACCTACATCTAAACAGTTTCCACAACCATTACAGGCATCTTCATTCACTGTAAAGGGATAACGTGGCTCATAGTCATCAATTAATACACAAGGTTGATTTGTGATGATGACCGAAGGTTCAGCAATTTTTGTTTCTTCACGGAGGGTTTTAAAGAAAGTAGGTAACTCATAAGGATCAGCTTCACGAATACGTTCTTTTTTCACCCCTAAAGCTTCGACTAGCTTAGCAAAATCAACCCGTAAGCTTTCTTCACCATGAATATCACGCCCACTGGCAGGATTATCCTGCCCTCCCGTCATCCCCACTGCACGGTTATCAAGCAGTAATAAAGTGATGTTACCTTTGTTATAAGTCACATCTAATAAACCTTGCATGCCCATATGTAAGAAAGTGGAATCCCCAATCACTGCCACAACGGCTTTTTTCTCATCAGCAGGATTACGTCCTTTATCAAGACCCAATGCCATACTGATAGAAGCACCCATAGAGATACAGGTATCAAGTGCATTCCAAGGGTGTCCTGCACCTAAGGTATAACAGCCTATATCACCTGAAATAATAGTATTACGCACTTTTGATAAACAGTAGTACACACCTAAATGTGGGCAGGCAACACACATGGTAGGGGGGCGGGGGAACACTTCTGCCACGACTTTAGGCATGGGTTTAGGTTTAACTACTTCTTCACCTAAAAAGCCTTTAATAGCAGGTTTCAATACCGCAGGGCTTAATTCACCAATACGAGGTAATACCTCTTTACCTTTTACTGCCAAGCCCAATGCTTTAAGTTCTGTTTCAACTAAAGGCTCTGTTTCTTCAACAACAATAACTTGATCAACTTGTTTGGTAAAATCTGCAATCAGTGTTTTAGGTAAAGGGTAACCTAAGCCTAATTTTAAAACAGGGGCATCAGGAAAGGCTTCTTTCACATGCAAGAAGGCTGCCCCTGAGGTAATAAAACCAATACGGGTATCTTCCCCCATATCGATATAGTTTAAAGGCATATCATTGCTAAACTTATCTAATGCCGCTTCACGCTCATACATTTTAGGAATACGGTTTTTAGCATGACCCGGTACCATCACTAAACGTGTTGGATCTTTTTCAAATTGACGACTTTCATCAGGGGCAACACGTTCTCCCATGCTAACCACGCCTTTTACATGACAAATACGGGTGGTCATACGCACAATCACAGGGACTGAAAATTGTTCGGATAATTCAAAAGCATACTTGGTAAACTCATATGCTTCTTGTGCATCACTAGGCTCTAAAACAGGGACATGGGCAAAACGCCCCCAAAAGCGAGAATCTTGTTCATTTTGTGAGGAAGATAAACCAACATCATCAGCGACTGCAATCACTAATCCGCCTACAGCACCTACTAAAGTTTGGGTCATTAAGGCATCAGAGGCAACATTTAGCCCAACATGCTTCATGGCACACAAGGCGCGACTGCCTGCAAGTGATGCCCCAATAGCAACCTCTAAGGATACTTTTTCATTGATAGACCATTCAGAATAAACATCTGGATAGTTGGAAATGTATTCTAAAATTTCAGTGGAAGGGGTTCCGGGGTAAGCGGCTGCCACTTTGACACCTGCTTCCCACACTGCACGCGCAACAGCTTCATTTCCAGACATTAACTGACGGTTATTCACTGCAACAGATTGCATTACGTTCAAAATAGTCTCCTCATGCCGTTGAACTGTTTACGTAAAGTCGACGATATCAGGCAAGGGGGTATTGCCAGTCAAGGGAAAACTTGTGATAAAGCTTAGTAAGAGTGTCTACAATGAAGGTAGTTGCTAGACGTACTGTAATCTGCTTTGTGGGCAAATAAGAGTAACAAGAATCATGTACTCTACGACGTTCATATACGGTGTGGCTATATAATTATTTATTATCTTTCTAATTTAAGATAAAAGATAATAGCATATTCTTAAATTAGCATTTTATTACATATGTTATAGTTTTAGAGGCAAGGCTTATAACATAGGTCATAAAGAATTTTCTGGCTTAAATATAGGCAGCTTGTTGTATTTTATAGTAAAAATACTGCGCTTAAATGACTTGTATCAAGTCATGCAATAGTGGAGCAGGGAAATTAATAAACCCAGAAATATAATGTAATATAAGAATAGAGAAAAAAGAAGGGCTGTATTATGCAGAGAATAGAGTGGTGATAATGCAAGATATACCAGTATTACTTAATTATCAGCAATACTGGTATGAATAGGTAAATCGTATTATTTTGCTTGTTTAAATTGGTTATTTTCCCATAGTCCTGATTTTTGAGAACCATCTTGATTAATCATGACTCCGCGCCCATGAATTTTGCCATGTCGAAATTCACCTATGTATTTATCACCGTCTGACCATACATAGGTACCATGACCGTGTACGATGCCATTTACAAAATCTCCTGCATAGGTATCTACTCCCACAGCACGCCCACGCCCATGAGCACGATTATTTTTACAAGGGCCTATATATTTACCATTTATATAGGGATCAGCAACATAACAACCTTGGTGCTTTACCTGTGTTGCACAACTGCTTAATGTCAGTACAGTTGCAAGTAAAATAAAATAGAATGTAAAAGGGTGACGTGTCATCATAGTAATCGTGCCTAAACTAAATCGCATAGTATTATAGTGGCAAGCCTATGTGTATTTTTTATTAAGAGCAAGTTTTTTTACTCTTTTCTAGTAAGCAACTGATTTAGGTATAAGGCTTATGTGAGTAAAAAATTTGTAGTTATTTGTGATAGAAGCGAATGAAAACACAGATTAAAATTATTATTTTTACATTTTGTCTATTTTTTTTACATACATACAGTTATGCAGAGTCGAACCAACGTATACAGCAACGTGCTGAATTTAAAAAAGCATTATTAGCTGCAAATCAGAAAGACTGGGAAAGTGTGAGAGAGAGCCAAGCTTTATTAAGCAATTACCCTTTATCCTATTTTTTAGATTATTTACGCATTATGGATAATTTTTCTAATACCTCCCCACAGACTTTATTAAGTTTTTTACAGCGTTACGGGGACAGTGCAGAAGGGGAAAAGCTACGTCGTAAATGGCTGTATGTATTAGCTAAAGAAAAATCATGGCGTTTATATCTACGTATTTATCAAGCACAGAAATCTATTGTATTACAATGTCATTATGCCACCGCACGCCTGATAACAGGGCAAGCACGGCAGGCAGCACTGCATGATGTGAAAAAAATTTGGTTAACAGGGGATTCACGCCCAAGTGCCTGTGATCCTGCATTTAGCTATTTGTATAACAGCTCTGTGATGACCAATAAATTATTATTAGAGCGCATTCGCCTTACCATGAAAAAAAATCACCTAGGGGTTGCCCAAGCGGTTGCTAAACATTTACCACCACAATATCAAGCATGGGCTGATCATTGGTTTACCATGCATAAAAGCCCACTTACGTCATTAAAGAATTTTACTTTGCGAGATACTTACACTGCGCGTGAAATTCTTTTGCATGGGTTGCACCGTCTTGCAAAAACTAACTTTGAAGCGGCTGTACAGCATTGGGAATATTATCAACAGCGTTTTAATTTTGATGCAAAACAATGGCAAGATTTTTATCTTAATTTAGCTTTATACAGTGTTAAAGCAGGTCGTAGTGACCGTATGCGCTGGTTACTGGCTGTTCCTGCTTATGGGTTGGAGCATGAAAAGTTACACCGTACACGTTTTAAAGAGGCTTTAAAGCAACAGAATTGGCGCGCATTAAAAGCATTTTATGCTGATTTACCTAAAAAAGATAAAGACAGTTATCGCTGGAAATATTGGTATGCACGGGCATTAGAGCAATTAGGGGAAGCAGGTTATGCAAAAGTTATTTTTACAGAATTAGCTGCTTTACGTGATTACTATGGTTATTTAGCTGCGGATCGGGTTGCATTACCTTATCAATTACAAAACCATCCTACACAGTATACAAGACAAGAAGGGCAAGCGATTCGTAATCATCCTTATATTGAACGTGCTTATGAATTTTATCGTTTAGATCGCTTAATTGATGCACGTCGTGCTTGGGCGTATGGTATGAAACGCTTTTCTAAGTCACAACAAGCGATTTCTGCCCGTCTTGCACGTCAATGGGGATGGTATGATCGGGGAATTTTTACCGCCGCTAGAGCAGGGGCATATGATGATGTGGATGTACGTTTCCCCCTTGCCTATCGCCAAGCCATTACTCGTGGTGCACGACATCAAAAAATTGATCTAGCATGGACTTATGCCATTGTACGACAAGAAAGCGCGTTTATGGAAAAAGTACGTTCTCATGCTGGGGCATTGGGATTAATGCAGTTAATGCCTGCCACGGCGCGTTTGGTTGCGCGTAAACAAGGGTTTAGTTTAGCTAATAATAAAGCTATTTTAGATGTAGAAACCAATGTGCGACTGGGTACAGGGTATTTACAACAGATGTTAGCTTTATTTGATGGTAACTATATGTTGGCAACGGCTGCCTATAATGCAGGGCCGGGGCGTGCAAAACGTTGGGCAAAAAACTATCCTTGCTTACCGACAGATATCTGGGTGGAAATGATTCCCTTTAAAGAAACTCAAGGTTATGTTAAAAACGTGATGTTTTATACCAGTTTATTTGAAAAACGTTTAGGGCTCACCGTTCAACCTTTACGTATTTCTTTAGATAAAACCACCCAACAATGTAGCTAAATAATTAAACTGCATCGTTAAAAACCCCCTCTCTTTTTAGAGGGGGATAATAGACCTTTCTCCCTTATAACAAATCTAAAACTACTAAATTTAATTTTTATACAGTATTTCGGATATTAAAAAGATTTAGATGAAATTCTTGAGGGTTAAGCTGCTCTATAGTGTTGGAATCAATAGGATTGTTATAGATAGAAAGCTGCTCTAATTTAGGTAAACTAAATACCTCATTAGATAAGCAACTAAATTTATTACTATTTAAATTTAAACTAGAGAGGTTATTAAGCTGTTTTAAGTCATCTGTTGTCGATAACTGATTCCACTCCAAACTTAAAAAAGAAAGGTTGTGAAGTTGCTCTACCCCTTTCAGGGTTGATAATTTATTATTGCCCAATTCTAAAGAAGAGAGCTTGTGAAATTGTTCTATACCCTGCAATGTTGATAAGTGATTAGCCCTCAAACTCAAATAAGTGAGATGATTTAGTTGCCCTAAACCTTTTAATGTTGATAGTTCATTATTTTCTAAACTCAAAGAAGAAAGCTTTTTAAGATTTTCTAAGCCTTCCAAAGTTAATAGCTTATTCCAATCCAGATTTAAAAAAGACAAGTTATTAAGTTTATCTATGCCTTTCAATGTTGATAATTGGTTATCACTGGCACTTAAAGAAGACAGTTTATTAAGTTGCTCTATACCTTCCAATGTTGATAATTGGTTATTGCTAACATTTAAAGAAGACAGCTTATTAAGCTGCTCTATACCCTTTAATGTTGATAATTGGTTGTCACTGGCATTTAAAGAAGATAATTTGTTAAGTTGCTCTAAGCCTGCCAATGCTGATAAATTATTCCCGCTGACATTTAAAGAAGATAATTTGTTAAGTTGCTCTATACCCTCCAATGTTGATAATTGATTATTGCTTACACCTAAAAAAGAGAGATTACTAAGCTGCTCTAAGCCTTTTATTGTTGATAGCTGATTGTCTCTTAAGTCTAAAGAAGAAAGCTTATTAAGCTGCTTTAAACGCTCTATCTCTAGTGTTGATAAATTATTTTTACCCAAATCTAGATAGGTGAGGTTATGAAGTCGCTCTACTCCTTTTAGTGTTGATAATGGATTACCTGTTATATATAAAACTGAAAGATTATTTAGTTGCCCTAAACTTTCTAGTGTTGAAAGCTGATTAGCACCCGCAATTAAACAGGAAAGCTTACTAAGCTGATCTAAGCCTTTTAATGTTGATAAATTATTTTTAGTCAAATATAAACACGAAAGATTACTAAGTTGTTCTATACCTTTAAGTGTTGATAGTTTATTAAAACATAAATTTAAAGAAGAAAGCTTATTAAGCTGCCCTAAACCTTCCAATGTTAATAATCCATTAGCACTTAAATCTAAAGAAGAGAGATTACTAAGCTGCTCTAAACCTTCCAGTGTCAATAATTGATTACTACCTAAGTTTAAAGAAGAGAGATTGCTGAGTTGCTCTAAACCTTCTAATGTCACTAATTGATTACCATCTAAATTTAAAGAAGAGAGGTTACTTAGTTTCTCTAAACCCTTCAGTGTAGAAAGCCTATTTAACATTAGATTTAAAGAAGAGAGATTAAGCTGTTCTAAGCCTTTCAGTGTTGATAATAGATTATTTTTTAAATCTAAATAAGAAAGATTATTAAGCTGTTCTAATCCTTCCAAAGTTGATAAATCATTATCTCTTAAATCTAGGCTAGTAAGTTGCGTCAGTTGGCTCAGCCATTTTAAAGGTTGTTGTAAATAATGATTACGAATTTCAAGATGGGTTAAGTTGGGGAAGTTAAAAATATCTTCAGGGGCATCATAAGAGGATAAGGTGAGTTTTAAACCACTGATATTTTCATAAGGAATATTTAACTTTTTTACATCAGCATAGTGTACAAATAAACCTTTAATATTTGCTACTCTCTGCAATGGATTATCAAAAAGGTTTAATTTTTTTAGGTTTGGAAGTTGCTGTATCTCTTCAGGGATGACTTGAATAGCATTGTCACGCAGGTTTAGCTCCTCTAAATGACTTAAGCTAAATACCTCAGGAGGGATAGTAAGAAGCTTGCGCCAACAACAACTTAAATCTAAAACCTTAGTTTTTTTCTTTCTACACTCTTCTATTTTTTCTAAAGTAGTTAGGGGGGGGAGAAAGTCGTGCATTAACGAATACCTTGATGGTGTAGATTGTGTAGATCTAATGAAGGAGATGCTTTGAGTTTCTCCAAACTTTTAAGGCTTAATAGTTTGTTATGCCCTAAACCTAAAAAAGAAAGATTAGTAAGTTTTTCTAAACCATCCACCGTTGATAATTGGTTATTCATTAAATTTAAAGAATAAAGATTGCTGAGTTTTTCTAAACCCTCTACTGTTGATAACTGATTGTAACTTAACTCTAAAAAAAGGAGGCTGCTTAGTTGTTCTATCCCCTTTAATGTTAATAATTGATTGTCACTTATACTTAAAGCAGTGAGCTTAGGAAGCTGCCCCAAACCTTCTAATGTTGTGAGTTTATTGTAGCTTAGCTCTAAAAAAACTAAGTTATTAAGTTGTTCTAAACCTTCTAATGTAGATAGTTGACCATAACTTAGATCTAAAGAAGTTAACTGACTTAAATTTTCTAGACCTTTTAATGTAGATAACAGGTTTCCTCCTAAATCTAAAGCGGTCAGCTGACTTAATTTCTCTACACTTTTTAATGTTGATATTAGATTACCCCCTAACTCCAAAGAAGTGAGCTGACTAAGATGTACTAAATTCTCTACTGTTGATAGTTTATTGCGACTTAAATTTAAGGAGGTAAGGGTACTTAATTTTTCTAAACCTTTTATTGTTGATAACTTATTAGCACCTAAATTTAAAGACGTTAAATAATGAAGTTGTTGTAAATTCATCATATTAAAATCAGATAATGCACCTTCAGAATTAGAAAGTTTATTATAATAAAAATTCAAAAAAGTAAGTTTCTTAAGTTTATCTAATCCTTCTAATGTTGATAGTTTGTTATGATTAAAATCTAAAGAAGTAAGGTTATTCAGCTGTTCTAAACCTTTTAATGTTGATAATTTGTTATGCCCCAAGTCTAAAGAGGTCAGCTTATTCAGCTGCCCTAACCCCTCTAATGTTGATAATTGATTACTTCTTAAATCTAAAGAGGTAAGGTTTTTAAGCTGTTCTAAGCCTTCCAATGTTGATAATTGGTTATTTCTAAGAGTTAAAGAAGTCAGGTTTTTAAGTTGATCTAAGCCTCTTAGTTTGGCTAGATTATTTCCTCCTAAACCTAAAGAAGTCAGGTTTTTAAGTTGTTCTAAACCTTTTAATTTGGCTAGATTATTTCCTCCTAAATCTAAAGAAGTCAGGTTTTTAAGCTGTTCTAAACCTTCTAATTTTGACAGTTTATTACAACCTATATCTAAAGAAGTGAGGTTACTAAGTTTCTCTAAACCTTCCAGTGTTGACAATTTGTTAAAACTTAAATCTAAGCTTGTTAGTTGAGTAAGCTGACTTAACCACTCTACAGGTTTTTTAAAATCATGAAAGCTAATATCAAGATGTGTTAAATTAGGAAAATCAAAAATATCCTTAGGGGGGCGGTTAGAAGATAAGGTGAGTTTTAAACCACTGATATTTTCATAAGGAATATTTAGCTTTTTTACATCAGCATAATGTACAAATAAACCTTTGACATCTGCCACTTTTTGTAATGGGTTATCAAGGAGGTTTATTTTTTTTAAGTTTTTAAGCTGCTTAATTTCTTCAGGGATAACTTGGATAATATTATCTCTTAGATCAAGCTCCTCTAAATGGCTTAAGCTAAATACCTCAGGTGGAATAACTGGTAATTGCATGTCTAAGCAAGTTATATCATCCATAGGATCACTTAAATCTAAAACCTTAGCTTTCTTCTCTCTACATGCTTCTATTTTTTTTAAAGTATTAGGTCGAGTTTTAAAACTATCCATTTTTAATATTCCTTTGATTTAATAAACTAAGAATTATTATACGTGATTTTCAATTATTTCCCTTTTAATTTATATAAATAATTACGGGTACGGAAGAGATTTATATAGTTATTTTTGATATCTAATTGTTCAATAGGAGGGAAATTAATGGGATGTTTATCTATATAGAGCTGCTCTAATTTAGGTAAAGTAAATAATTTATCAGGTAGATGAATACCCTTGTTATTGTCTAGATAGAAAAAATATAAAGAGGTGAGACTGCTAAGCTGTTCTAAACCTTCCAGTATTGATAATTGATTAGAACCTAAAGATAAAGAAGTGAGCTTGTTAAGTTGCTCTATTCCCTCCAATTTTGATAAATGATTATGACTCAGATCTAAGACAGAGAGCTTAGTAAGCTTTTTTAAATCCTTAAGTGTTAATAATCGATTATTACTTAAAGATAAAGAGGAGAGATGACTCAGTTGCTCTAAACCTTCTAATTTTGAGAGTTGGTTATTATTCACATCTAAAAAAGAAAGATTATGAAGCTGTTCTACCCCCTTTAGTGTCGATAAACTATTACTACTTAAAGATAAAGATGATAAGTTTTTTAGTTTTCCCAAACCTTCCAATGTGGATAAATGATTAGTACTCAAATTCAAAGAAGAGAGGTTGCTAAGTTGTTCTAAACCTTCTAGAGCTGAGAGCTGGCTATTACTCAAAGCTAAAGAGGAGAGCTTGTTAAGTTGCTCTAAACCTTTCAATGTTGATAATTGATTAGCACTTAAATCTAAACAGGAGAGAGTGTTTAGGTTCTCTAAACCTTTCAATGTTGATAATTGATTAGAGCTTAAATCTAAACAGGAGAGATTACTCAGCTTATCTAAACCTTCTAATGTCGATAGCTGATTACAACTCAAACCTAAATAAGAGAGATTATTCAGTTTTTCTAAACCTTTTAGGCTTGAAAGCTGATTATCAAATAACTGTAAGTAGGTGAGGTTACTGAGCTGTTCTAAGCCTTCTAATGTTGATAATTTATTACTAAATAAAGTTAAAGAGGTGAGGCTATTGAGCTGCTCTAAACCTTTTAGAGTTGATAGCTTATTATTAGATAGGTTTAAAGATTTGAGCTTATTAAACTTAAGCTCTCCTAAGCTGTCTAATGTTGCTAATTTATTAAAGCTCAAATCTAAAGAAGTAAGATTTTTAAATTGCTCTAAGCCCTCGAATTTTAATAATCGATTAAAGCTTAAATTTAAAGAGGTAAGTTCATTACACTGCTCTAAGCCTTCTAATGTTAATAACTGATTAAAGCTTAAATTTAAAGAGGTAAGTTTATTAAACTGTTCTAAGCCTTCCAATGCTGATAATTGATTATTAAATAAATTTAAAAAAGAAAGGTTACTAGGCTTTTCTAAGCCTTTTAGTGTTGATAAATGATTAGAATTTAAATCTAAATAGGATAAATTATTGAGCTGCTCCAACCCTTTTAAGGTTGACACTTGATTAGAGCTTATATCTAAATAGGATAGATTATTAAGTTGCCCTAAGCTTTCCAATGTTGATAATTTATTAGAGCTTAAATTTAAGGAAGAAAGCTTTTTAAGCTTCTCTAAATCTTTCAATGTCGATAAATGATTAGAGCTCAAATTTAAAGAAGTGAGATTAGATAAATACTCCAGACCATTTAAACTAGATAGCTCATTACAACTTAAATCTAGGCTAGTCAGCTGAGTTAGTCGGCTTAACCATGCTAAAGGCTGTTGTAAGCAATGATTACAGATTTCAAGATGAGTTAAATTGGGGAGGTTAAAAATACCCTCAGGGGCATCATGAGAGAATAAGGTGAGCTTTAAACCACTAATATTTTCGTAGGGAATATTTAACCTTTTTACATCAGCATAATGCAAAAATAAGCCTTTAATATCTGCTACTTCCTGTAATGGGTTACCACAGAGATTTATTTTTTTGGTAGTCCTGAATAAGTAGTGTTACATAGCTAATTTCTTTTTTATTAAAGCATTGTAGTGGTGTATAAAGAGCCAAATAGCTCCTATGTGATTCTCAACTTTTTTTGAGAAAGAAAGTGTTTTTCTGACTAAACGTGAAATTCTCTGTCTAAATGTATTATTTAGCCTTTCAATATAGTTTGTTTTTCCCTGTTCTTTACCAACAGCTTTATGTCGTTTACAGGGAAATATCTCCAAATAG
>Ga0193958_1000334_pt1 | contig 18589 bp, 18 predicted proteins | sample FB_1_MG_FD_140320 | JGI IMG/M metagenome (GOLD analysis project Ga0193958, IMG submission 140320) | Microbial mat bacterial communities from the Broadkill River, Lewes, Delaware, United States - FB_1_MG | ecosystem: Environmental > Aquatic > Freshwater > River > Microbial mats | place: USA...
AATTAGCTTTTATAGCGACCCAAATACAGAGGGCCAATTTGAACAATTGGCCCAATGGAGTAATAACTGGAAGCTTCTTAATGAGCTTCAAAATCAACTCCCTAATTTTGCAGGCCTACAAAGCCTTACTCTTGATAGTTTACTAACCAACTGGAGCGATAGCCTCTTTATTTTGGCCCAAAAAAGCCCAGAATTAATGCTAGAAGCCCCTCCCGCTCCCTATTGCGACAATGCCGATATTCTACTTAGCGAAACGCTTAACCAATACAATGATTACGAACTCTTCATTAATGGACAAGCTTGGGGAAATAGCAGCAGTCCCAACTTCTCTCCCTTGCTTCCCCCTGGCCAATATCAGCTTCAGTTATTGGGCCAAAATGCGGCCTGCGGTCGCTGGAGCGACAGCCTATTAATTGAGGTTTTTGCTGCTCCACAACTCCAGCTCAATGCCGACACCCTAATTGTAGAAGGCAGTAGTATCCCCTTAGAAGCAAGCGGAGCAGATTTCTACAACTGGAGCCCTAGTCTAAATATAGACTGTGACATCTGTCCACAAACAATTGCCCAGCCCAGTAGCAGCGGATACATTAAACTTCTAGGCGAGAGTATGGACGGCTGTAGCAGCCTCGATTCTTTTTATGTAGAGTTGCGCCCAAGAGTAGAAGATATCCTCTTTATTCCCAATGTCATTACGCCCAACAATGATGGCCAAAATGACTTTTGGGTTATCCAAAATATCCAGCTTTTCCCCAAAAATAAGTTGCGTATTCTCAACCGATGGGGCGACCTAGTTTACCGAGCCGATTTTTACAATAACAACTGGCAGGGCGATTTTGCCAATAGCCCTCTTCCTGCCGGTACATATTACTATATACTAGACCTAGGTGAAGGCTGGGGCATTTTTAAAGGCCCTGTTACGATTATTCGTCAATAGCTTGCATTTTAATAATCATTTGCCGAATTTCTTCACAAAGGCGGCCCGAATACTCTAATTCTAAAAGGAGCTCTCGGGCCGCCTCTTTTTGGCCCCGATAGTAGCGATAAAGAGCCGCTTGCAACTTCAAACCACCAAAAGTATAATGGTCCTCTACCTGCTCCAAACCCGCCAAAGCCAATTGATAAGCCTCGCTTGGCTGCTGATCCAAATAGCGGCAAGCTTCCAAATAAGCTGGCGCATAAGCTATTGCATGTTGTCGCATGAGGGTCAAGGCTTGCATGGCTTTCTCTTTGGGCAAATTTCGACTTTGGGTTAATGCCCGATAAAAACCTTTAGGGAAACGGCCCGACAACTCTCCTTCGACGGCCCAACTCGCTTGCACTGCTGCCCGAAAATCACCCAAAAAAGCATAAGTTTGCTGCGCCCAACGATAGCGCTTGAGTAAAAGCAGTGCATAGGCCGCATCATAAAGAAATTCAGGCTGTTGATCTAGCTTGTAGGCGGTCCAAAAGGCCCGCAAAGCGGCCAAAGGCTGGTTGGCGTTTAGGGCCTTTTGGCCCTTTTCGTATTCTAAATTTGCGCTGCTGTTCATCTTTTTTCTGTTTTTTTGGGGCCTCCGCTGCGGCTTCGCCTTGCGGCGGTTACTCCCTTCGGTCATCGAACTGCGGTCTAAAGACCTTGTTGTCGTTTCGCAGCTCGCTATTACTTGCTTCGCTGCGTCGGCTCCCGTTGGTCGGGTCGCTCGGCCCTGCGGCCTTACGGCCTTGGTCTGCGGCTGCGCCGCCCTGCTGCACATCGCTAGGCCAGCTAGACCCTAAACTATATTTTTTTGCTTCAAACTAGCGTTTGCGTTTAAAAAAGCTTTGCAATAGGGCTTGGGCTTCTTCGGCTAGTGGTCCTTGTTCCAATTTGGTTTTAGGGTGCAGCGCTTTTGGGGCTAGTGCCAAAAACCCTCTTTTTGGATCGGCGGCGGCATAGACAATTCGGCCAATTTGCGCCCAAGCCAGCGCCCCCGCACACATCAAACAAGGTTCTAGGGTTACATAAAGCGTGGCTTTGGGCAAATACTTACTCCCTAAAGCTTGAGCGGCAGCCGTAATGGCCAAAATCTCGGCATGAGCGCTAACATCGCTAAGGGCTTCAGTGCGGTTATGAGCACGAGCTAAAATCTGATTTTGGGCTACTAAAACAGCGCCAACGGGTACCTCATCCAGCTCAAATGCTTTTTTGGCCTCTAAGAGGGCTTGCCGCATAAAAAACTCATCGGAAAAGACGTTAAAATCCATATTCTTAGACATTAGACAGGCTGGTCCTTTTTTTGGACCAGCCTGTTTTTTCTAGAGTAGGCGGTAAAACCGCCGCAGAGGAGCGGAGCGACTGGCCTAGCGATGTGCAGCAGTGCGGCGCAGCCGCAGACCAAGGCCGTAAGGCCGCAGGGCCGAGCGACCCGACCAACGGGAGCCGACGCAGCGAAGCAAGTAACAGCGAGCTGCGAAACGACAACAAGGTCTTTAGACCGCAGTTCGATGACCGAAGGGAGTAACCGCCGCAAGGCGAAGCCGCAGCGGAGGCCCCAAATTTCCTTAATTACTTAGCTCTTTGTTCGTATTGATAAATCACTTGCAAAACAGTTTGGCCAACAGCTTTAAGCGTAGTTGGGCTAATGACATCAATATCATCTTGGTGGGTGTGCCAGTATGGGCCAAAGCCAGTAGGGCTCCCCTTTGGTAAATTGATAATATCAATCATGGGAATTTTGCGAATTTCATTTACAAAAAGGTGATCGTCGACCAATTGTCCGTGAGTTTCATCCACAAAAAAGTCGTTATAGCCTAGCTTCCAAGCCGTTTGCCAGACCTCATCCACATAAAAAGCGGCATGTTTAAGCGACACCCCTTCTTTTGGAAAACGAGCAGCTCGTGCGCCAACCATGTCGAGTAAGATGCCAAATTTTGCTTTATAATTCGCTACATGTGGGTTTCGGCTCCAATGTTGGGCACCTAGGCACCAAGAGCTACGGTCGTAGGCATCGCCAGAGAGGCCTTGGTCTTCCACATCAAAAAAGACAATATCTACGCCTATATTTTGGAGGCTTTGCTTTTGGATTTGGCGGCTAACTTCGAGTAAGACAGCTACTCCGCTCGCGCCATCATCTGCGCCAGGAATGGGTTCCGATTGGCGTTCGGTATCGCGGTCAGCCATAGCTCGGGTATCCCAATGAGCGGCTAGCAGGATGCGTGTTTGGGCTTCGGGGTTAATTTCGGCCACAATATTTTTGATAGGGTAGGTTTTCCCTTGACCGTTATCCATTTTAGCTGTTTGAGCATGCGCCTTAGTTCCGTAAGCTTCCAACTTTTGGATTAGCCAATTGGCACAATCTTCATGGCCTTGAGTTTCGGGTACTCTTGGGCCAAAGGCCAGTTGTGTCTTAACAAAGGTATAGGCAGAATCGACCACAAAAACGGGAGCCTTAGCCAGTTTTTCTTCTGGTTTGGGAAGAGGTTTAGGTTGGGGTTTAGCTGTATCATCTTTACAGGCCCAGACTAGACAAAGGGCTAGTAAAATAGGTGCAAATTGGCGCATAATAAATTAAGATTCGGGAGCAGCTTTTGCGGTTTCTAGAAGGAGTTTAAGGCTAGCAATGCCAGTCAGAGAGTCTTGGCGGCTATACTGTTGAAACTCAATTTTATAATTACCCAGTTGGTCAAACTTAATATTGGGCATAAAGATAAGGCGGCGTTGGCAAAACTCGCCTTGGCATTTGCCCTCCCATTTGCCTTTAGGGCTAGCTAGTTCGAGAGAAACCTGTCGTTCATTGAGCTTACCATCAGGCATTTCTACCTTGAGTAGGCTATAGACATTCTCAAACTCATAATCCTGCTTATGGTTAATTTCCAAGTAGAGATTATAGGCCACAGTAGTATCTGTGATAGGGAGAGTAAATTCAAGCGGTTCGGCATAGGTCCATACTGCCTCCTTAATAGCTTGTTCTTCTTCATAAAGGTAATCTTGGCAGCTAGTAAATAGGGCCAAGAGCGGCAACAACATAAAAGGGAGCCAGTTATTTTTTGTTAGCATCATGCTTCGCTTTATTATTTTGCGAGTTTCGGGGGCGTTTTTTACGATTGCTTTTCGGGCGAGTAGGCTTCGTTTTATTCTCTGCTGATTTTGGCCCTTGTGGCCGTTGATTAGAGGCGTTAGAATTTTTAGGTTTTCGCTTTCGCTTTCGTTTTCGATTATTTCGTTTTTGGTCCTCTTTGAGTTCGCTTAGTTCTAGGCTACCAGAGCCATCGACAAAGTCATCGGGGCCGGCTTCTTTATTAAAGTGGTGGCTCGTTTTATTATCTATAATAAACTCGGAGAGATGATAGGGTTTTTGTCCTTTTTTATTTTGGGCAGCAATTTCTTGTACTCGTTCTACTGAAAGTGGAAAAACCTCCATTCCGCCAAATTCTTTTTGGTAAGCAAAATACATAATTCGCTTAAAGATATCTGTTTTTAGAAGTTGAGCAGTTCCCTGTTCTGTTTCTAGGCGGTGAATATGTTTGGGAAAGGTTTTGAGGGCGTCGAGATAAGTATTCAACTCAAAGTTAAGGCAACATTTGAGGCGGCCACATTGGCCCGACAATTTAGATTGATTGATTGCCAGATTTTGGTAACGTGCGGCAGTAGTAGAAACCGATTTAAAATCAGTGAGCCAAGTAGAGCAGCAGAGTTCGCGACCACAGGGGCCAAGGCCTCCGATAAGGGCAGATTCTTGACGGGCCCCGATTTGGCGCATTTCAATTTTGACACGAAACTCTCTAGCAAAAATGCGAATCAATTCACGAAAATCGACTCGGCCATCAGCGGTATAATAAAAAGTAGCTTTTCGGCGATCACCTTGGTATTCTACAGCACCAATTTTCATGTCGAGTTCTAGTTCTCGGGCTAGAAGTCTGGCTTTCACCATTGTTTCTTGTTCGGCAGCTCTAGCCTCGGCTAGGCGCTCTAGATCTCTTTCGTTGGCTGTACGGAGCACATTAGGTAGAATAGCATTGGGTTTAACCCTTTTCTTTTTCATTTGCAGGCGAACCAATTCGCCCATTAAACTGACGCGGCCAATATCATAGCCTCCAGACTTACTTTCTACGGCGACTAGATCACCCGTATGAATTTGCAAATATGGGGGTAGGCGATAAAAAGCCTTGCGCATATTGTCTCTAAAAGAAAGTTCTACTAGATCTAGTTGGGCCATATCGGGCATTTCCATATTGGCCAGCCAATCAAAAGTATTGAGTTTATTACAGCCTCCGCTGTTACAGTTTCCGTTATCTCCACAACCAGTACTGCTACAACCGCCAGTACTGGAACAATTCGAACATCCCATAAATATGTATATAGCTAGAGGGCAAAGCCCTCTTTATTGTTGAGAAAGATGAGCTAGCGTTTTTATTTAGGGCAAGAAAGAGTCCTCTTCTCTTACCAAATCGCTATGCAAATTTAGCAAACTGGGGTTGTGTTAGGCGATTACCTAAGCACAAGGAAATAAGCAGACAAAACGGCCTAAAAATGACCTATCTATTTAAATAGGGAGGCTTATTTTAGCTCACTAAAAATCATTCAAAAGTACAAATTTGTTTAGACTTTTGTGGTCTTCAGCAAAAAAAAGGCCGCCTTTTTGGCCGCCTTAAAGTTTTCTTTAGTTGTTATTTGGAGCAACAATTAACACTTCTTGTTCAAAGTCTTTAGGAAGCGCTCCATATTGCCCCAAATAGGTCCATTCTCCTTGAGCATTACAGCCAAACTGCCATTCTACCGTCATTTCTTCTCCCTGATCATTATAATAAGGATAGACATAAGAAATCAGCCAGCCTCCATATATTTTTTTGCTATAAATATCAGGCCCTTGTTGGGCCAAACTTGGAATTTCGACTAAAAACACTTTGGCCTGTTCCGAAAACTTACGTGCGATATAGGCAATATTTTTAGGTCTTGGGCTTTGCAAATTTAGTTGGAGTACCCCCTCTTCTTCTTTCCAAGACTTAATGCTCAGCTCATAAGTATCTAACAATAAGCGCAAAGGCCCTCTTTGTAGTTGGTTGCTGCTGCGCAATTCTTGTAAATCAGGCAAACTAGGATCTAGATAAAGCGTAAAACTATAACAATTCGCCGTTTGCTGTGCCCGAATATTCAGTTCATTGATAAACAAAAAGGCTTCATGGCCCGACTGGCTGAGCGTTTCTAGCAAAATAGCCAATTCAGCCACCTCAGCCAAAGGCAATTCTGCCTGCTCTACTTTTTCAGCTTGTCGAGCAACAAGTTGTAACGCATTTTGATAATGCAAATCTTGAGCACTAAGCGAAATCGAAACAGTAAAGAAAATCAGGATAATGAATAATAGCCGGTAAAGTTGTCCCATAAAAGCAATGATCTAATAATGTTGGTTTCCATAGAGAGTGCCATTGGGGAAATAGGTCACTATGAAAAAATAAACTTAGGGATTGTATGGGATGAGTCTTATCTAAAGATAATCTTTTTTAAGCTAATGACAAGACTCGCTCTCAAGTTATTCCATTTCACTAAAAAGCAGTACCTTTCAGGACCTTAAATAACGAGTATTATGTCTAGTATTTTTACGAAAATCATCAACGGCGATATTCCCGCCTATAAACTAGCCGAAACTGAAGACTTTTTGGCTTTCCTCGATATTTCTCCTGTAGAAAAGGGACATGCCCTAGTTATTCCTAAAAAGGAAATCGACTATATTTTTGACCTAGAAAATGAGGAACTTGCCCAACTACATGTCTTCGCAAAAAAAATAGCTTTAGCTATTGAAAAAGTGGTCCCTTGTAAACGCATCGGCATGGCTGTGGTCGGCCTAGAGGTGCCTCATGTACACATCCACTTAATTCCATTACAAGGCTTGGGCTCTATCAACTTTACCAAAGAAAGAGTGCAGCTTTCCCAAGAAGAATTTGCCGATTTAACTCAAAAAATTCAACTCGCTTTAGCCAAACAGCACTAGCGCATTATGCTAGACCTTCTTTTCTTATCGGGCCTAGCTATTTTACCTAGTCTCGTCCTGATTCTTTTTCTATATGGGCTCAGCTATAAAGCTCCGCCCCCTGTCTCTCTTATGCTTATTGCCTGCCTCTTTGGCGTTATTAGTACCTACCCCGCTATCAAAATGGAGGAGTTTGGTATCTATGATTTAGGAATGCTTTTACAAGGCGACCTCTGGACCAGCTTTACGTTCTCTTTCCTTATCGTAGCTTTTAGCGAAGAAACGCTCAAATATATTTTCTTGCGCTATTACCTCTACCCCAAAAAAGAGTTTGCCGTTCCCCTTGATGGCATTGTATACGCAGCCTGTATTGGTTTAGGCTTTGCCGCCGCCGAAAATTTTCTCTATCTCGTTATCCGTTTAGAAGATCTTGAACAAGCGTATTCTCTAGCCTACCGCCGAATGTTTACCGCTCTGCCCGCTCATGCCGCTTTTGGGGTAGTTATGGGCTATTTTATGGGACTAGCTCGCTTTCAAGCCAAGAAAGAAGTCCTTTTTCTACTCCTAGCCCTTCTCCTCCCCATTGTTCTACATGGCCTATACGACTTTTTTATTTTTCAGAAATTATCTAAAGTTTTAACTATATTTACCGAGATAACCTTGGCCATTTCACTGCTCTTGGGCGCCTTCATGATTCGTGCCCATCGGCATTATAAAAGAAGAGCAGAAAAAGGTCCTCCCCCATTTATTGAGCTATAAATAGCTTCCAAACTTTTTTACATGGATTACTATCTCTTGGCCCTCTCGGTCTTGCCGGGCTTGGCTATTTGCTATTATATCTGGTGGCGTGATAAACATGAACCAGAACCTAAACACCTCCTCTTTTTTTGCTTCCTTTTTGGCATGTTTAGCACTGTCCCCGCCGTTTTCCTCGAAACTATGGGCCAAAATATGGGCATTATTGCCGATGAGAATTTAGTGAAAACTTTTGCCTTTGCCGTTGGTGTAATTGGCTTTAGTGAGGAGTTTTGCAAGTTTCTTTTTCTCCGCTATTATATCTACCCCAAACAAGAATTTGACGAGCCCATGGACGGTATTGTCTATTCCGTCATGGTTAGTATGGGTTTTGCCACACTCGAAAATATTCTTTACGTGGCTCAAGGCGGCTATGAAGTCGCTTTTCTGCGCATGTTTACCGCCGTTCCCGCTCATGCAGCTTTTGCCGTGATTATGGGCTATTTTGTGGGCCTTGGCAAATTTCACTTGCACAAAGGCAAAGAAAGCCTTTTTTTACTCAAAGGACTGGCGCTGGCTGCTTTGGTCCATGGCCTCTACGATTTCTTTATCTTTCAAGTCAATTTCCCCAGCCTACAATACCTTACTTTTGTGATCCTTTTTCTAGCAATTTTCATCACATTTCCCATGATTAAGCATCTTCAACGCATTTCCCCCCATAAAGAAGAACCCAATGATGTTTATTAAAGAGCTGATGTAGGGGCCTCCGCTGCGGCTTCGCCTTGCGGCGCTACGTTTCGGGGCTCGCAAGGCTGCTCGGCCCTTCGCAAAATTTCGCTTTGCTCATTTTGCTCGGTCTGGCCCTACGGGCCACCCCTCCACATCGCTAGGCCGGTCTGGCCTTTGGCCAGTAGGGCCGTTTTTGCGTCTTTTAGTCTCTGTAGCTTGTTATGTCTCAACCTCCTTATATTAGTTATGAAGCCGCTCTGGCCAAATTACAAAGCTTTTGCGCCTATCAAGAGCGCTGTCACCAAGAGGTTCGCCAAAAGTTGATGGACCTAGGCGTCTATGGCGAGCGCTTAGATGAAATTGTAGCGGACCTGATTGAAGATAATTTTCTTAATGAGGAACGTTTTGCCCATGCTTTTGCTGGCGGTAAGTTCCGTGTAAAAAGCTGGGGCCGCCTGCGCATACAAAGAGAACTCAAAGCTAAAAATGTATCCGCTTATTGTATCCGAAAAGCACTTAAAAACGAGCTACCTGAAGAGGAGTATTTTCCCAAGTTATTGGCCCTCTTGCGCAAGAAAAACCGCCTAATCTATAAAGGAGATTATTATAGCCGTTCTAAAAAATTGGCCCAATATGCCCAATACAGAGGCTATGAGGCGCATCTTATTTGGGAGGCTATTAAGATTGTTTTGAATGAAGAAGAGGAAGAATAATTTTTGGTCCAGAACGACCGAAGGGAGTGGCCTAGCGATGTGAAGCAGTGCGGCGCAGCCGCAGACCAAGGCCGTCAGGCCGCAGGGCCGAGCAGACCTGCGAGCTGCGAAACGTAGCGCCGACGAGCATAGCGAGGCGGAGGCCCCAAAAAAGCATAAAAAAAGAGCAAGATTTCCCTAAGGTCATCTTGCTCTTTCTCTTTTATATATGCGCTAAAAACTAGTCTTGGTAGCAGTAGTCATTGGCGGCAAGTAGGCTATCTGCAATTTGGCGGCGGAGCGCTTTGGTATTGATAAACTCTTGCTTACAGTAGCGTTTGATAGCCAACATTAAGGTCTTCTTTTTGTCGCCATCAGCCCAAGAGGCCACCGCTTGGCGAGCAGAGAAAGCTATGCGCTCAGTAGCATCATTGAGATAAATGCGGCTCATGGCAATTTGGTCGGCCACGGCTTCTTCTCCACGGAGGCTAGCCAACTTTTGCGCACGCAAAATAGCAGATTCGGCCAAGTAGATTTCGGCCATCACATCGGCCATATTCATTAGGATTTCTTGCTCATCCTTGAGGCCCATCATGAGTTCTTGAGCGGTCATACCAGAAACGGCCAAGAAACATTTTTTGAGGTTTTGGACCTGTAGCAATTCGGCTGCTAACAATCCTTCAGGAGCGGCTTTTTGCAAAGAAAAAGACATCAACTCTTTTTGGATAGCCATAGCGGGTGTCATCATGTCCAACTCGCCCTTCATGGCCTTTTTGAGGAGCATATCTACCGAAAGCATACGATTGATTTCATTGGTTCCCTCAAAAATGCGGTTAATTCGAGAATCGCGATAAGCGCTAGCCATCGGAGCCTCTTCAGAATAGCCCATACCGCCATAAATTTGGAGGCCTTCATCCACAACATAATCCAAACACTCAGAGCCACGTACTTTAAGGATTGCGCATTCAATAGCATACTCTTCAGCGGCGCCTAGGAGTGATTCGCCCAAAGTTTTGCCTTCTGCTTGAAGTTGGTGTTCTACATGGTCAATAGCTTTACTTGCGCGGTGCACAGCGGCTTCAGTCACCCAAATTCGAGTAGCTTGTTCGCCCAATTTGTGTTTAATTGCGCCAAAGTTACCGATAGACTGGCCAAACTGCTTACGTTCGTTGGCATAGCCTACGGCATGTTTCACCACAGACTTAGAAGCGCCCAAAACGCCTGCGGCTAGTTTAATGCGACCAATATTTAAGATATTAAAGGCAATTTTATGGCCTTTTCCAATTTGGCCCAAAACATTTTCTACTGGAACCTCTACATTTTCGAAAAACACCTGACGAGTAGAAGAACCTTTGATTCCGAGTTTCATTTCCTCGGCGCCCAAGCTAACGCCCTCCCAAGCATTTTCTACGATAAAGCCCGTAAATTTCTCGCCATCGATTTTAGCAAAAACCACAAAAACGTCAGCAAAGCCAGCGTTAGTAATCCACATTTTTTGTCCATTGAGGATATAATGTGTTCCTGCTTCATTCAAAACAGCCTTAGTTTTAGCAGCCAAAGCATCTGAGCCAGAATCGGGCTCAGTGAGGCAGTAAGCGGCAAACTTATCGCCAGCAACCAAGCTAGGCAAGTATTTGCTTTTTTGCTCTTCATTTCCAAAATAAAGGATAGGAAGCATACCAATACCAGTATGAGCACCCAAAGAAAGAGAAAAAGAGCGAGTATGTGCCAGATATTCGGTAATGGTCATATTAGTAGAAAAATCTTGCATAAATCCACCATACTCTTCAGGAAAAGAAGTTCCCAAAAGGCCCAAATCACCTGCTTTTTTAAGCAATTCTTTGGTCAATTCGATATCTAATTTTTCAATTTTGGCTGTATTGGGAGCTACTTCCTTATCAATAAAATCTTGTAGCATATTGAGGACCATATTCTGTTCCTCCGTGCGTTCTTCTTTGGTAAAAATGTTTTCGTAACCGATCTGTTCGAGGAGAAACTCTCCGCCGCCCAGTACTTTTTTGCTAGTTGTCGTAGCCATAATAAATTTGATTAGAATTTGGTGATGATTAGCCATCTAAACAGCTAGAGTTCATAGCAGTTTAGTTTGGCCCGCTTAATATAATGAGTTCTCGTTAAAAAATGATTAAGTTTTGCTACAAGCTCATCACAGATCATAAAAAAAACTCCCTGCACCCAAGGGTACAGAGAGTCACAGCTAACAAACAACTAAACAACATAAACCATTAAAATATCGTCTTTAAACGATAAAAGCTCAAAGGCAAATACCTTCGAGCTTTTTCTATTTCGTCATCTTTCGATGCTTCATTTAAAACAGCTTCGCTTATCTGCCCCTCCACCTTTCGGCTTCAGTAGGAAGTAGCACCTTGCATCTAAGGGCAGGTTGCTAAGGTTTCTTTGGGCCTAATCCCTCCACCTTTCTGGATAAGTAAAAGTCCATTTAAAAGTAGCTATTAAAACTGTATTCAAAAGGACCATATATAGAACTTTCTATACACAAATATGGGGTCTATCTCTCAGATTTCCAAATCCTTTTGAAAATTATTTGTCTCGACAACCGTTTTCATTGCCCTTTATATCTGTGCAACTAAAAAGGCCAAAATAGTCCTATTTTAACATCTCCTTTTATAATTTTTTATTTCTTCCAAAGGACTTAATTTTATCAGTCCAAAGGCAGACTTATTCCCTATTTTTAAAATGATATTTTGAGGCCTTTTTTCATAAAACTGGCCATATGCGCAGCATTTTTTTTTATTTTTTCTGCTCGCCAATTTAAAATTCTGTTTTTGTGTGGTAAAAAATGGCCTTATAGACTGTCACTTCTTTGCGCACTATTATTAACATGCGTATTATAAATCCATAAGAGGGCCCAAAACCTTAGTTTTGGGCCCTCTTATGGGGCAAGCAGGCTGCGAAGCACCCTCAGGCAAGCCAAATTTAAACGCACTTACTTTATCGTTTGCTGCAATTTAGCACTAGCTGGCCTAGCACAACATTCATAAGCAAACGATGGCCAAAGCAATGCGATTAAATCTGGCTGAGGGATGGATAGCAGGGCCGCCAAAGGCGGCAGACCGAGGCGCTTGCGCCGAAGGGCCGAGCGAACAGCGAGCTGCGACACAGCCCGACCCGAGCGAAGCGAGTGGGCAGCCCCAAATCCTTATCCTACAACTGGCGAAGTAGCTGCGCTACATCTACCTTATCGCGGATGATGCGTTCCACCTCATCAATAGATACTCGCTTCTGCTCTAGGGTATCGCGATCGCGAATAGTTACCGTATTGTCCTCCAAAGTATCAAAGTCGATGGTCACGCAATAAGGCGTACCGATAGCATCTTGGCGGCGGTAGCGGCGGCCAATCCCATCCTTCTCATCGTATTGGCATTGGAAGCTATATTTTAGGCGGTCAAAGACCTCTCTAGCCTTGCTAGTTAGGGCATCTTTGTTCTTGAGCAAAGGCAAAATCGCACATTTGACGGGGGCCAAAGCAGGGTGCAGTTTCATGACCGTGCGGCTAGATTCCTTGCCATCGGCATCGGGTACAATATCCTCTTGGAGCGCATCGCTGAGAACGGCTAGGAACATTCGATCGCAGCCCACAGAAGTCTCGACCACATAAGGCACATAGCTTTCTTTGAGTTCGGGATCAAAATATTGCAACTTCTTGCCAGAGAGCTCCTGGTGCGCCTTGAGGTCAAAGTCAGTACGAGAGTGGATACCCTCTAGCTCGCGGAAGCCAAAGGCATATTCAAACTCAATATCGGCAGCGGCATTGGCATAATGCGCCAATTTTTCGTGATTATGGAAACGGTGGGCATTTTCTCCGCCAATAATCGCTTGATGCCAGCGAAGGCGTTTTTCTTTCCAGTACTCATAGGCTTCTAGCTCTTTGCCAGGGCGCACAAAATACTGCATCTCCATTTGTTCAAACTCTCTCATGCGGAAGACAAACTGTCGGGCCACAATCTCGTTGCGGAAGGCCTTACCAATCTGCGCAATACCAAAGGGCAATTTTTGGCGAGAGCTATTGAGTACATTATTGAAATTGACAAAAATACCTTGGGCTGTTTCGGGGCGGAGATACAAATTGTTGTCGCCCAAAGAGCCTCCCCCTTGGGTAGAGAACATCAGGTTAAACTGACGGATATCGGTCCAATTGCCCGTTCCACTAACGGGGCATTTGATCTCTAGCTCCTCAATTAGGCCTTTAAAGCCGGCTAAATCTTCAGCATTGAGGAAAGCATTCATGCGCTCAATGGCCGAATCAATTTGGCCCTGATATTTTAGGACTCTTGGGTTGGTCGCTCGGAATTCTTGCTCATCAAAGGCATCGCCAAAGCGTTTAGCTGCTTTGCGCACTTCCTTAGCAATTTTACCTTCTAATTTACCAGCATAGATCTCCTCGATCAGATGGTCGGCACGGTAGCGTTTTTTAGAATCCTTATTATCGATCATCGGATCATTAAAGGCATCCACATGGCCAGAAGCCACCCAAGTTTGCGGGTGCATAAAGATAGAGGCATCTAGGCCCACGATATTTTCGTGAGCTTGCACCATAGCGCGCCACCAATAATCCTTAATATTTTGGCGAAGTTGGCTACCGTAGGGGCCGTAATCATAGACGGCATTGAGTCCTCCATAAATATCTGAAGAGGGGTAGACAAATCCATATTCTTTACAGTGGGCCACAATTTCCTGTAGGCCAAATTTCTTTACAATACTCATAAGGTGTTTTGTTCTTTGAGGTCATTTTGCCTCAACTTCTTAATTGGTTTCGGGAATAACGGTGGTATTAGGTTGAGGGCGTGGTGCTTGGGGCCGTTTTTCCTTAGCTTTTTCTACTTTTAGCAGACGCATATCGCCCTGAGGGGTAATCCAAATAAACTCTTTTTCTGTTTCAATTTTGACTTCTGGAGTTGGTTTTTTCAGCTTAAATGCAAATTGGAGATGATACATAAACTGCACTGCAGGGTCTTTAATTTGTGGATTCAAGATAATTTCAAAATCATTATAAGGCATAGGGGCATAATACTCCGTTTGTGCTTTATCCTGAAGGTTTACCCGACTTTTACCATCCAATGAAGGGCTTGAAAAAGCCTGATAGCTAGCATAGCGTTCGGCGGGATAAACGGCCCCTTCGGCCTCGGCCATACGGCGGCTAGCCATATCTAACTCCAAGCCTATTTTCTCTAGCTCGATCATCTCGCGCATCAAATAAGCAAGTGCTTCTTTGCGTAGTTCTTCATAAATAGCAGCCGTATTCTCTACAAAATACTCCACTTTAGCCAAATCATAGATTTCTACTTGGGCTGCAGCCGATACAATGGCCCCTAACTGTTCTGCATTTTGGTAAGAGATATGCACATTTTGCTGCATCTCGAAGCCTTTAGGGATCTCATTATAGGTTTTGGGGCTAAATAGCCGCTTTTCTTCCTCCAATTCATAGACAGGGACAAAAGAGAGCATATCTAAATGTATATCCGCATTAGGAATACCCAAAGCCTGCAACTTTAACTTAAAGTTACGGAATCTCTCTTGGAGCAGGCGATCGGCTTCTTCTGCCGTTTTACCCAACTGCCGAATATTAAAAATGGCCAAATAGCTGCTTGCTTTTTGGTTAGAAAGCGCTCGGACCTCTAGCAGCACCTCATCATGGCTAAAAAAGTTGGCCCTTGGCAAATCACCCGCTGGCTGTAAGAGGGGAGCTTGATAATTGGAATTGGCCTTGGCCTTATAATTATAATTGCCTTTGGAGCGGCGGGCATTGCCTCTTGCTTGACCAAAAACAAGCCCTTGGCCCAAAAATAAACAGGCCAAAAGTAAAAGGAAAGAATCACGCATGCTGTTCTATATTTTGGGGCAAAAATACAAGAAAAAATGGGATTCTCGTCTATCCTACTTCTCCTTGGCCCTTCTCTGCAGGGCTTATTTTGCGCTGTTCTTTTCTAATCGCCGCATATTTTGCGGCGATTAGGTTGTTTTTCTCCGTAAAGCCCAACTAGGCACCAAAACGGGCCAATTTCTTCTGCAGCAGGGCAAAATTCAAGTAGGCCAACAGCAAGGCCCAAAACAAGCTGCTCAACTGGAGTAAAACCAAGGAACCTAAAGCTAATTTCCTGGACAAAATAGCTTTAAAAAAGTACAACTGATTAGCCAAAGGCAAGATAGCCTTTTCCCAACTCAGGCCCCCTGTGCTAAAGGTCAATAGAGAGAATAAGAGCAGTACAAACAAGAGCAAAATAGCTGTTCCCCAACGGCCTAAGCTCCTTAACATCAGATACAGGTTGAGCCAAAAGAAAGCCGAAGCCCCCAAGGCCAAGCCCATTCCCCACAAACGAGCAGTAGGTAAGAGCTCCCTAAACTGAACAATCAACATATCGGCTAGGCCTTCTTGGTCTTGCCCCAAGGCCAAGCCAAAGCCCCAAAGGCCCAACCCCATAATGAGCCAGAGATATAAACTCCCCATCAACTGCATACTAGCATAAGTTTGCCCTAAAGGCTGCCGCAGCTGTTGTAAACTTCGCCAAGGCGCTCCACCAAAAAGAAAGCGATTGATCCGACCTAAGCCCAAAAGGGCCAAGCATAAAAAGCCCAAAGCAAACAATAAGGCCAAACCTTTACGCAACTGTCTAAATATTTGCCGAATTTGGTCCATTTGATTGCTTTGATTGCGCTCTTTTAGCTCAATTGGTCGGCTAGCTGTGGGCGGCAAATTAGCCGCAGCTAAATTCTTCTCTACCCAATAGCCTTCATAGTCTTTTAGCACATCTTTAAAAGGGCCTAAGGCAGCTGGTCGCCCCGAACTATAATAATACAGTTGTAATTCTACGGCTTCACCCCGCAACAAACTACTATCCATATCTTCAGCTAAGACCAAGGCGAGATCCAGTTTTCCCTTCTTTAAGGCAGCTAAAGCTTCTTTCTGGCTTAAAGAATCAATTAGTGAGATATTGAGGTGTAAACCTAACCCTTCTCTAAGCTCGGCAGCCTGCTCCTTGTCCCCTAACCAAGCCACTTGATAAACTTCTTGGCTTTGGGCCTGTAATTGCTCTTTTACTTGCTCAGCCAGCTGTTCCACAAAGAGTGGAAAGCCGATATAAGGTAGACAAAAAGCCAATAATAACGGCCAATAAAACTTCCATCGGCCAAGCAGGCTCAGGCCATAGCTCCATAGTATATATAGCATTAGTCGGGATAATTTTGACGATTAAAAATAGCTTCTTCGGCAGGCAATTCGGTTAAGGGCAGTAGCTGCCCTTTTCGCCAAAGCCATTGTTCTTCTGGACCAAAAAACGCTTGACTATCTAAGTGGCTGCTCCAGAGGATCACTCCATAATGATGCTCCCTAGCCAGCTCTAAAAGTTTCACAATAGGCTTAGCTTCGGCCAAGCTCAATTGGGCAAATGGGCGCTCCAACATGTACCAACTAACGCCTCTTTGTAGGCCTAAAACGATCTGTAAGGCCCATTTTTGGGCCTCTCCCAACTGACTAATTTTATGCTTGGGCAAAAGATCCCATTCTTCCAAACGATGGGCCGGCCAAGGGCGTAAGCCTTCTAATCGGGCCCAAAACCGCAATACCTTAATGACGGTTTTTTCGGGTCCAAAATCAAAGTTGCTATACAAATGCTGAAACGCCCATCGTCGGTGCGCCAAGCTCTCGCTGCCCTCCCACAAAATTTGGCCCTGCTTCGCTTTGCGGCTCCCTTGTAGCAACTGCATAAAAACCCTCAGTTCTGGAGCCTGAGCATTGCCCAATAATAAATACTGCGCTTTTGGCCAAGCTAGCTGATCAATTTTCAACTGGGGGCCCTTGGGCCCCAATCTGTAGTCTAGCTCTTTAACTTCTAGCATATATGCTTTTATTTTTTTGGTTCTGGGGCCCCCGCAGCAAGCTGCGGCGCTATGTTTCGGGGCTCGCAAGTCTGCTCGGCCCTGCGCCAGCAAGCTGGCTGGGTCTGGCCTTCGGCCACCCCTACACAGCGCTGGGCCGCTCCTCCTTCTGGGGAGCTTTTAGCCCTCTTTTTCAGCCGTTTGGTCCAACTGCGTCTAGAGGCGGCGAAGCCGCCGGCTTAGGGATGGATAGGGGTGGCCGAAGGCCAGACCGAGGCGGCAAAGCCGCCGCAGGGCCGAGCAAACCTGCGAGCCCCGGCACAGCCCGACCCGAAGGCCCATAGGGCCGAAGGGGAAGCCCCAAAATAATCATCGCAAACAGGAAAATAGTTAGTATTTTGCGAATCGAATTGATTCTTAGTATAAAAATTAACGAAATGCGTTCCCCTTTAGCCATTATTTTGGCCGTTTTGGGCCTAGGTGGTCTTGTTACGGCAGCCTATTTTATGGACCTACCCGCCTACTTTGTACAAAATAAAGAACTTGTTGTAGCGGCAGACAGTATTGGGCCCGACAGTTTGTCCGCGCCTTTATTTCCAGATCCTAACCGCATTGATTTTGTGGATGAAGAAGGCGACAGCTTTTCGATTGAGTTGGTTAATTCCACTTATTTGAGCAATGAACGTCGCAACTACTATGGCGACAGTCTACCTGATAAACTGGACATCATCTGGCAACTCACTTTGGGTTCTGGAAAGACTCAAGTTGGACGAACCATTAAGAATTGGAGTGGTGCAGGTTGGACTGGACAACCGCTAATAGTCATTGAAAATGGTAAAAAATATATCATTCAGGGGGCTTTTGATCATCGCCTCAAAAAGATTGACTATGAAACGGGAGAGGTACTTTGGCAATACCGTTTTGATGATGTGGTCAAGGGAACGGGCAGTCTTTGGATTAACCACAAGGCCGACTCGCTCAAAGATCGCGTTTTAGTTTTGCAGGGCACCAGAGCAGGTGGTAAACTCAATGCCCCCATTGTCGATTGTTATAGAGCAATTTCTTATTTTACGGGAGAAGAACGCTGGAGAATTAACTCTCCCCGCACCCGTTGTTATAGCCGGGATGTAGACGGCTCTGCGCTCATCATCAATGATACAGCTTATCTACCTTTAGAGACCAGCATCTTTACAGTCTTCAATCCAGACCCCAAGGCGGCAAAAATGAAAGACGGGCTCTTACAACCTGAGTTTTATCGTTTTCAAGACACCTTATACCGAGACATTGACGCCAGTGTACATGGGGGCAATGTAGTCTCTGAGGCTTCGCCTGTTCGTTTGAGAGACCATGTCTACCTAGCTTCTGGTTCTGGTAGAATTTGGGGGTACAACATGAAAAACCCGGGCATGGATTGGGAATACTTTATTGGGTCCGATATTGACGGTTCGCCAGTGGTAACTGATGATAGTTGTCTTTTAATTTCAGTAGAAAAGCAATACATCAAAGGGCAAGGCGGTATTCTCAAATTAGATCCTAGCAAAAAGCCAGAAGAGGCCACCGTTTGGTATATGCCAGTAAAAAATCGAAAATTTGTAGGTTGGTTAGGAGGAGTCATTGGGACTGCAGCTACCAATGAGGCTAGTCGCAAGGCGGGCCAAC
>Ga0193958_1000335_pt1 | contig 18563 bp, 18 predicted proteins | sample FB_1_MG_FD_140320 | JGI IMG/M metagenome (GOLD analysis project Ga0193958, IMG submission 140320) | Microbial mat bacterial communities from the Broadkill River, Lewes, Delaware, United States - FB_1_MG | ecosystem: Environmental > Aquatic > Freshwater > River > Microbial mats | place: USA...
AATTAGGGTTCTAGTTTTTTCTATAGCAGCTAGCTGTTTTTTTTATTCATTGTGCTTCCCAATACCTTTTAAATGAGCTTTAAGTATAGATGAATTTTCCTTAACTTAATGGCAGTGACGCAGAGCGTTGTAACGAGGGGAAAAATTATCTGCATCCTCGTTGAAAACAGATTGCATAGCTTGGGCTGCCGTTGCAAAAACATCCATTCCATACCCCTCAAGCTTCTATTTACAATGCTCTATTATAGCTCTTCAATAGATATTTGCTCTTAAGTTGATGCGTATGGGGCTTCTTGTATCAGCACCAACCTACCAAAAAGATATATTTAAATTATTTTTTTATTAAAAATCCCAATCATAGTCAATAATTAAAGGAGAATGATCGGAGAAACGTTCATCTTTATAAACATTGGCAGCTGTTACTTTTCCTTTTAAGTCAGAGGTCGCAATTTGGTAGTCGATACGCCAACCTGTATTGTTTTTCCATGCCTGCCCACGGTTTGACCACCATGTATACTGCCCCTCTTCTTGATTCACTTCACGAAAAGTATCCACTAATCCCACTTCATCAAATAAGCGATCTAACCATGCACGCTCTTCAGGTAAAAAACCTGAATGTTTTTGATTACCACGCCAGTTTTTAATGTCAATTTTTTTATGGGCAATATTCCAATCTCCACAAACAATTGTAGCAGTCTCACGCGCTTCTCTTTCCTGCAAATAAGGCAGAAAGCGATCCATAAAACTGTATTTTAATTGCTGACGTTCTTCTCCTGATGTACCACTGTGTAAGTATAAGGAAACAATTGAAATGTCATCAAAACAGACTTCTAAATAACGCCCCTCACAATCAATATCTTCCCAACCTATACCCATTTTAACTTCAATAGGTTTTTTACGGCTGTAAATCGCTACACCACTATAGCCTTTCTTCACTGCATCATGATAGTAACAATGATAGCCTTCAGGGTGAAAAATAGCATCTTCTAATTGATGTACTTGGGCTTTAGTCTCTTGAATACAGACAACATCTGCATTTTGTTGAGCTAGCCATGTAAAAAAACCTTTACGTGCAGCAGCCCTAATGCCATTGGTATTAGCGGTAATAATACGCATTTTTTAAAACCTCTTATTAATATAAATACTCAATTTAAGCCGATTTTTTTTCCTACCGTAATTCCCCAACGACGAATTAAAGGGAAATTTCGGTAATCACCTTCAGGCAGCCCTGATAACTTTGTCACAATACGTCCCCACCATGAGGGTACATTCTTACGGCTTAAATTGCCTGCAAATAAACCAATATCAATAGGCTTTATATACTCAGATGCGGTCTCTAATGCAGAGAGTACTTTTTGTCGGTTTTTAGGAGTATCGTTATGTAAGGTCATACACACGACAAAATAAGCCACTGATTTTTTACGTAGTTGTGGTTGGTGTGAATAGACAAAACGGGTGGCTTCAGGTAACCATTTTCCTGAACGTAACGGTGCACCAATGATGATTGCATCATAATTTTCAACGTGTTTTACATCCAGTAAAAAACGTAAATCAACCTCTGCACCAAGATTGACCAGTTCTTCCCCTACTGTTTGTGCAACAGCTTGGGTTGATCCTGAACGGCTGGCATAAGTGACCAGAATTTTTTTATGCATAAAAAAACGCCCTCGTAAATAGAGGGCGTTTATACTACCATAAACTTATCAGAAAAGTGATAAATTAGAGGCTGTAGTACATGTCAAATTCTTCTGGGTGAGTCGTCATGCGTAAACGTGTGACTTCTTCCATTTTTAATTCAATGTAAGCATCAATCATGTCTTTAGTGAACACGCCACCTTCTAATAAGTAGTCATGATCAGCTTCTAATGCTTCTAATGCTTGGTCAAAAGAGTAAGCTACTTGTGGGATGTTTTTCTCTTCTTCAGCTGGTAAGTCGTATAAATCTTTATCCATTGCTTCACCAGGGTGAATTTTGTTTTTGATTCCGTCTAGTCCAGCCATTAACATAGCAGAGAAAGCTAAGTATGGGTTAGCTGTAGAATCAGGGAAACGGATTTCGACACGACGTGCTTTAGGGCTTGTCACAAAAGGAATACGGATAGAAGCAGAACGGTTACGTGCAGAGTAAGCAAGCATCACAGGGGCTTCAAAACCAGGTACTAAACGTTTGTAACTGTTAGTACTGGCGTTAGCAAAAGCGTTTAATGAACGAGCGTGTTTGATGATACCACCAATGTAGTATAACGCTGTGTCAGATAAACCACCGTATTTATCCCCAGAGAATAAGTTGACACCATCTTTAGCTAAAGATTGGTGAACGTGCATACCACTACCGTTATCACCCACTAATGGTTTAGGCATAAAGGTTGCACTTTTCCCTGCATCATGTGCGACGTTCATAATGACGTATTTTAGCATTTGAACTTCATCAGCTTTATCAACTAATGTGTTGAATACAGTACCGATTTCACATTGTCCAGCTGTTGCTACTTCGTGGTGATGAACTTCTGTTTCTACACCCATTTGCTCTAATGCAACACACATATCTGCACGTAAGTCATTTAATGAATCAACAGGTTGTACTGGGAAGTAACCGCCTTTAACAGAAGGACGGTGACCAAAGTTACCATCTTGATAAGCTTTTTCAGAGTTCCAACCAGCTTCTTGAGAATCAATTTTGTAGAATGATCCGCTCATGTCTGCGCCCCAACGAACATCGTCAAAGACGAAGAATTCATTTTCAGGACCGAAGTAAGCAGTATCAGCAATACCTGTTGATTGTAAGTAAGTTTCTGCACGTTTTGCAACAGAGCGTGGGTCACGCTCGTAACCTTGCATCGTGTTAGGCTCAATGATATCACAGCGAATAATTAAAGTTTTGCGCTCTGTGAAGAGATCCATCATTGCGGTACTTGGATCAGGTAACATAATCATGTCTGATTCGTTGATACCTTTCCAACCTGCGATGGATGATCCATCAAACATTTTACCTTCATCGAATAAATCTTCGTTGATGGTGTGTGCAGGAACGGAAACGTGTTGCTCTTTACCACGGGTATCTGTAAAACGGAAATCAACGAATTCTACGTCGTTTTCCTTCATCATTTTTAAGACATTCTCACCAGACATGTGTTGTTCCTCAAAGAAGTGGTTAATTTATATCCATGGTTATTTGCTATGCGCCCATATAAAGCATAATGTGTGCCACATTAGCACCATAAATAAAACAATAAGTTATCTCGTATTTAAAATATATAAGCACCAGTATAGTGCATAATAGTTTTTATTCGCACTATTTTAGTGCGCATCAATATACAGTACGGTAGTATGTATAATACCTAAATCATCATTTAAATGTTGTTTTATTTTATTAAGCGACTGATTAAATTCATTATTTTCCAAGCTTGTACTAGGGAGATATAGCTCAAGATAAACACTATTATTTAGATAATGCAAGGCAATGCGCTTTATTGGATAGTCCAGTGCATAAACCTGCCATTGTTGGTTTAGATAAGCGGTAATTTCAGTACGCAAAGGTAGTTCAAGCTTTGATGTAGGGTGTAAATCATCATTTTCAGGATCAATATGAATAATGACATCAGCCACTTTATTATGATTCATAATAATAGCATTACGTACAACATCCCCAATTTGGTGCCCTTCTGATACGCTGACATGAGGCTGTACACGTAAATGCACATCCATATAAATATGTGATCCCATATAACGTGTACGTAAACCATGTACAGTAATCACTTCATCAATAGATTTAATTGTGGTACGGATTGCCGCAAGCTCTGATTCTTGCAAACCTGTATCAACTAATTCTTTTAAACCATTCCATATGATACTGCCACCAATGTGTACGATCATGATGCTAACAAAGAACGCCGCGACGGCATCAAACCAAGGTAAACCTGCTAAAGTCCCTAAAATCCCAACCAAGACAATGACAGAAGATACCGCATCACTGCGATGGTGCCATGCATTCGCATGGAGCATTTTAGAGTCAATTTTATCTGCCGCATGACGGGTGTAATGATATAAAGCTTCTTTTATAGCAATAGAGATGATAACAATTACTAAACTACTGAGCGTTGGAATTAATAAGGCTTCAGGGTGTAATAAGCGTGTGACGACATCCCAGAAAATCCCCCCCGCCACAAAAATTAATAGAACACCGACTAATACCGTTGCAATGGTTTCAAATCGAGCATGACCATAAGGATGATTTGCATCAGCATTTAACGCGCTGTATTTTGCAGCAATCAATACAACTGCATCACTTAATAAGTCAGAAAAAGAGTGAATACCATCAGCCAATAAGGCTTGTGAGTTTCCTATCAAACCAAAAGTGATTTTTAAACAGGCAAGTAATAAATTACTAATAATACCCACCCATGTGACACGGGTGGTCAGGGTATAACGCTGTTCCTTGGAAGGCAGGGGGGCAGAATTCATGATGATTCAGTTTGTTTTTGCAATTGGGCTGTGGCTAAAACTAACCATTTTTCACCTTCTGCAAAAGATACTTGTACCAGTTTACGCGGTTCAATCCCTTCTTCTTCAATTACTGTACCTTCTCCAAAAATAGGGTGTACCACCTGATCACCTACGACAACATCAATGACCTGTTGTGAAGAGGGGGAGAAGAAAGTTTTAGCGGTACTGAGACGTATTGGCTCAACCAGTTCACTGGGGATTTCTGCTAAAAAGCGAGAGGGTTCGGTATAATGGCGTTGACCATAGACAAAGCGGCTTTCACTGTGACATAAATATAATTCACGTTGGGCACGTGTAATACCAACGTAGCATAAACGCCGTTCTTCTTCTAAATTATCTTCTCGAATACTGTTGCGGTGTGGAAAAAGCTGCTCTTCTAAACCACATAAAAAAACGGTATCAAACTCTAGCCCTTTGGCAAGGTGCAACGTCATGAGCTGTACACGATCTTGTGTGCTATCCCCTTGCTCTCCGCCTGTTTCTAAGACAGCATGAGCAAGAAAATGTTCTTGTTGACTAATCGTTGAGTCAGACACCATATCATACAAGCTAAATTCACGGGCTGCATTGACCAATTCAGCTAAGTTTTCTAAACGCCCTTCGGCTTCTTGTTTATGAATTTTTTTGTAGTAATCAGCCAGTTTTGCTTGGCTTTGAATCGCTGCAATTTGGTCAGCAAGTGCTAAAGATTCACTGTCTTTTTTCAAGCTGTTAATTAAATTAACAAAAAGCTGCAATGCATTAATGGTGCGTTTTGCTAAGCCCCCGTATTCAATTAAACGGCAACAGGCTTGCCATAAACTAATTTGTTGTTCACGCGCAATACGTCGAATTTCTTCAACAGAGCGATCACCAATCCCTCGTTTTGGGGTATTGATAACACGCTCAAAAGCAGTATCAGAATCAGGGTTTAACAATAGTTGTAAATAGGCTAAGCAATCTTTAATTTCTGCACGCTCATAAAAACGCAAGCCGCCATAAATACGATAAGGTATGCTGTGTTGTAATAAGGCTTCTTCTAATACCCGTGATTGTGCACTGGTGCGGTATAGCAGTACAATATTATCTAGTGAACCTTGAGTTTTTTCTTGATAATAGAGAATACGTTGGGCAATAAATTCCGCTTCATCAGTTTCACTATAAGCACTATAAAGAAACAGAGGGCTGCCTTTTTCACCATCTGTCCACAGTTGTTTGCCTAAACGCTGGGTATTATGTGAAATTAATGAATTGGCTGCATGTAAAATAGTTTGTGTAGAGCGGTAATTTTGTTCTAAACGGACGTATTCAAGTTTGGGGTAATCTTCTTGTAAACGGGCAATATTGCCTACATTAGCACCACGCCAGCTATAAATAGATTGATCATCATCCCCGACAACAAATAATTCACCCTCTTCCCCACTCCATAAACGTAGCCATAAATATTGTAAATGATTGGTATCTTGAAACTCATCGACTAAAAAATAACGGTAGCGGCTTTGATATTGCTGCAAAATATCTGGGTTATCACGAAATAATTCATAAGCACGTAATAATAATTCGCAAAAATCAACCACACCTGCTTGTTGGCAATGGGTTTCATAGGCGGTATAAAATTGTACTAATACCTGTTGGCGTATATCACGTTCGGAAACAATAACCTCTTTTGCTCGTAATCCCTCATTTTTACATTTATTGATAAAGCTTTGTACTTGACGAATATCTTCATTTTTTTCATCAACATGTAAGGCGCGTAATACTTTTTTAATGCAACGCAGTTGTTCGTCATTATCTAAGAGTTGAAAGTGTTGAGGTAATTTTGCTACTTGCCAATGAATACGTAATAAGCGATGAGCGATACTGTGAAAAGTCCCCATCCACGGCTTTACCTGTCCTTGTGTCTCATCAATAAACGCTGTGATGCGTTGCTGCATTTCACGTGCAGCTTTATTGGTAAAAGTAACCGCTAAAATTTGGCACGCTGTTGCCTGCTCACTTGCCATTAACCATGCAATACGGTGTATGAGTACACGCGTTTTCCCACTACCAGCCCCAGCTAAGACTAATAAGTGAGGATTATCGCTGGTCACAGCTTGACGCTGTGGGGCATTCAGAGGGTTAATAAGATTTGAAACATCCATAAGGAATTAATTGCTTTCTATTAATGTGGCATCAATGTCACAAGGTAACCAAATTGTAAATTTTGAACCTTTACCTAGTTCACTACTGACTTCAATATGTCCTTGCATTAATTGACTATAACGTTCACAAATAGAAAGCCCTAAACCCGTACCTTCATATTTACGTGTTGAAGAATTATCTGCTTGTACAAAAGGACGGAAAATAGTTTGTAATTTAGTATGATTAATACCAATACCTGTATCACTGATTTCAAAGCAAAACTGATTATCATGACAGGAAACGTGTAATGACACCGTACCATCAAAAGTAAATTTCATTGCATTATCAATCAGATTTTTGAGTATTTTGACTAATTTATCATGATCGGTATTAATGAGAGTTTGCTCAGTGGAGATATTAACGAGCAATTTATTATTTTGGATAATTTTAACATTTTCAACAATATGATTAACTGCTTGACGTAATTCAAATTCAGTGACATGTAAAGATACATCATTAATTTCTAAGCGTGATAAATCTAATACATCTGAAATGATATTTAATAAATGTCGCCCTGCCCCTTGAATTTTTTCTAAATCAGAGACCATATCCATATAGCCCATGTCTTCAGCGTGACAATAGAGCATTTCTGTATAACCAATGATGGCATTTAGAGGAGTGCGTAGCTCATGGCTCATATTTGCTAAAAAAGTTGTTTTGGCATGGTTAGCCACTTCAGCTGCTTCTTTTGCATGTAATAAAGCAGATTCAACTTGTTTTTGTACCGTAATATCTACTACGTTTACCCAAATATAGGTTTCCCCTTTTAGCGTAATTAATAAGGCAGATAAACGTGCAGGGACAAGGTGCCCATCTTTATGGCAATATTCTTTTTCATATAGGTGGTAACGCCCTGTTTTTTCTAATTCTTGCTGTTGTCGCTCTTCAGCTTTTTCATATTTTAATGGTGTAATATCCCACTTATTCATCATCATTAATTCATCTGTTGAATAACCGAGCATATCAGCATATGCGGCATTCACATCAACAAATGAACCATCTAAACGGGTTAAAGCTAAACCAATTAATGATTCTTCCAGCAAGGTGCGACTATAGCGTTCACTGTCTCGTAACGCCTCTTCTGTTTGCTTACGTTTTTCTATTTCTTGCTGTAATAAATCATTATTTTCTTGTAATTCCTTGGTACGTTCAGCAATTTTATTTTCTAAATCTGTTTGTGAATCAATCAGCTCATTTTGAAAAATATCCGCATGTTCGGTAACAATTTCTAATGAAATTTCTAATTGCTCATTTTCTTTTTTTAGCTCAGCGACAGATTGCCGTAACTGTTCAAGCTCCGCAAGTACTGCACTATCCTCTATTTCATTCATGTTTTAACATTTTATATATGATGTATTAAATGGGCGATCACTCATCTGATTTTAGTAATTTTACCTTTAATTCAGGCATAAGACGACATAAATTTTTTGCCAGCTTAGTTTGCCAGTACACAGAATCTTGGGCAATCACCACTAAATTCAGTGATCCTCCTTTAGCACCATCAATATTTACAATGAATTTTGCCATCATACTGATGCCTGAACTATTCAGAAATTTTAGCTTGCTAATATCAAGGGTTAATTTTTTATTATTACATTGTGAGGCAATATGTAATAACATATCTAGAATAGGGGCATATTCTTTTGCCCCATTTAAAAGTAATGAACCTGTAAAGTGGATACGTCTCTTTTTTTCATCATATTTAACACAGTGTTTTTCTGCAATAATTTCCATAAGGATGACCTATGTTAATACTATAATTTTAAGCAAACCATTGTGGTAACGGTGGTAATAGGGATGTCTTTTTGCATGGTCTCAAATTTCCAACCAATTTGTGCAGAGTAGTCACATATCATACTCAGTAGCCCTAAACGAGAATACTGGTTTTTTGAATGAAGCGAGGTTTTCTTCATTGTTTGTAAATATAAATATTCTGGATTATTACACAATAATTGCTGAATATAATCTTTTAAAATTGTCATTTGTTTGGCAGTCACACCATTTACAACATAGAAAATAAGTTTGTTATCTAAGAGTGAAAATGTAATTTTAGTTGGAAAAGGTAAGGCAGTGTCTTGAAATTTCATGGCATTTTCAAGTAATTCATTAGAAATATACTTTACTGCATCTTTTAAATTTTCAAGATCATGTAGGCCTGTTGTACGCTGAGAGGCAAGCTTTTCATGCCCTACAAAAAAAACCTTAAAGTATTCACCAATAAAATCAGCAGACAGCCCATTTTTTTCCCAATGATGTCGCAATGCTAGGGAACTGGGAGAAAAACTCAGGGTAATAAATTCATCTTGTCCAGATAATTCCTGAATAAAATTGCCAAATATCTGCACCATAAACTTACCTCATATAGTGAATGTGCTACACATTATAGTAATAATAGAGACAATATTATGTATAGTTTTACATTAGAGGTTGTCAATATACATCCCATCACCATTCCTTACTTTTTATCTTAATTCAACTGGCTATTTATAGATAGTTAAACAAGTGATCGTTAGAAGCACGAGTAAGGAAAATAGTATGTGATAACGCTATTATCTTCTCTTATTGTTACAAATATACAATAACAGCTATTACTTTAAATACATAAAAAATGTTGCATACATAATTTAATGTTTTAGTTTGAAATATGCTAAATCAAGCTTATTAGTCTATTTTTAGTATAGCTAACAGCTAAAATACTACAAATAAATAGAAAATAATTATTCCTTTTTAAAGGAGTGGGAATTTATTCTAAGCAACTGAATTTTAATTATTATAAAAAGTACACTCTAAAAATTAGTGATAAAAAAAAGGTAAGTGATAACTCACTTACCTTTCTTTATACGTAGTGCTTATATCACTAACTAATGTTGAATACTATCAATGCGGTTATGCATAAAGGCATAATACATGATAGGAATAATTACCAAAGTAAGGATAGTCGAGACAAAAATCCCTGAGATTAATGAGACGGCTAAACCACTAAAAATAGGGTCATCAAGAATAAATAAAGCCCCTAACATTGCCGCTGCCCCTGTTAAAACAATCGGTTTTGCACGCACCACCCCAGAACGAATTACGGCCTCTTGAAAAGGGACTCCTTCTGTGACCTGCTGATTAATAAAATCAACCAGTAAAATGGAGTTACGTACAATAATCCCTGCTAAGGCAATCATTCCAATCATTGAGGTCGCAGTAAATTTAGCATCCCATAAAGCATGTCCCGGCATCACACCAATAATGGTTAAGGGAATTGGTACCATGATAATGAGCGGAACAAGATAAGAGCGGAACTGTGCCACAACAAGAAGATAAATTAATATCATTCCCACTGCATAAGCAATTCCCATATCTCGGAAGGTTTCATAAGTCACTTGCCATTCACCATCCCATTTAACACTATAGCGGTATTGGTCTTGTGGTTGGTTAACTAAATGTTGTGGTAGACTTTGTCCGCCTGCAACTTCCATTTCCTCTAGTTTTTTGTATAAATCAAACATGCCATAGAGAGGACTGTCTAATTCACCCGCCATATCCCCTGTTACAAATACCATAGGTAGTAAATCTTTGTGATAAATACTATTTTCACGTTTACTTTCTTCGATATAAGTAAATTCACCTAAAGGAATTAATGCGCCTTGTTGATTTCTGATGCGTAAATTTTTAAGTGTCCCAATATCTGCTTTATCTGCATTACTCAATTCTAAGCGGATAGGAATAGGGTATTTCACTTGAGAATCGTGTAAAAAGCTAATATCTTCCCCACGTAATGCGGCATTAATAGCGTTTACTGCATTTTCTTGGGAAATCCCTAAACGGGCAGCTTTAGAGCGATCAATACGGATTAAAATTTTAGGTGCATCTGCTTCTACACTGATATCTGTATCAATAATATCATCTGTTTGGTTAAAGATTTTATGAATCTCATGTCCTAATGCAATTTGCCCTTGGTAATCTAAGCCGTAGATTTCAGCCACCAGTGGAGATAACACAGGGGGGCCGGGGGGGACTTCAACCACTTTTACATTGGCATTAAAGCGTTTACCAATTTCTTGTAATGGTTCGCGCATGGAGGCAGCAATAGCATGACTTTGTCGATCACGGTGTTTTGCATCCACAAGATTGACTTGAATATCACCAACATTTGCGCCTTCACGTAAATAGTACTGACGCACTAAACCATTAAAGTTAATCGGTGCAGCAGTCCCTGCATACACTTGATAATCAGTGACTTCTTTGACTGTAGATAAATAACCGCCTAACTCATTTAATACTAAACTGGTTTGTTCCAAACTAGTACCTTCTGGCATATCCAGTACAATTTGAAACTCTGATTTATTATCAAATGGCAGCATTTTTAACACCACATCTTTAGTTACCACTAACCACATTGATGCCCCAATCATCACAAAAATAACAATGGTTAGTAACCAGCGTAAGCTTGCACGACGTAGGAAAGGACGAATATAGTGATTAAAGAAGCGGTATAAGGCTGTTTTCTCTAATTTTTCATCACTGTCACCATGTGCATGGCTGGCATATTTATGCATCACAGGGTTAAGTACTTTATAAGTTAACCAAGGGGTAAATATAAAAGCAACTGCTAAAGAGATAATCATCCCAAAACTGGCATTAATAGGAATAGGGCTCATATAAGGACCCATTAAACCTGATACAAATGCCATGGGTAATAAAGCTGCAATCACGGTAAAGGTGGCTAAAATAGTTGGCCCCCCTACCTCATCGACTGCAATAGGAATGGCTTCCAGTAAATTTTTTGCCCCCAGTTCAATATGACGATGAATATTTTCCACCACCACAATGGCATCATCCACCAGAATTCCAATAGAGAAAATCAACGCAAATAAAGAAACACGATTTAGCGTAAAACCCCACGCCCATGATGCAAATAAGGTAATTAAGAGCGTGATGACAACTGCCATGCCGACAATAATTGCCTCGCGCCACCCCAGTGCAAATAAAACCAATAACACAACAAATCCTGTGGCAAAACTCAGTTTACCAATTAATTTTTGTGCTTTTGAATTAGCTGTTGCCCCATAATCACGGGTCACTGTAACATTCACATCATCAGGGACAAAAACACCACGAATGCTGTTAAAACGGTTGATGACTTGGTTCGCAATTTCAACCGCATTAGTTCCGGGTTGTTTTGCAATCGCAACAGTAACCGCAGGAAAATCACCTTGAACAGTGATACCTTTATCCTCAGCAGAACCACCTGTACCAAACCATACATATTGGCTGGGGTGGTCAGATTTTAAGCCAACTTTTGCCACATCACGTAAATATACAGGGCTGGAACCATGCATCCCCACCACTAAATTATTCACTTCATCAAGAGAAGATAAAAATTTACCTGCTTGGACTTGGACTTCATAATTATTAGTCGTGATACCCCCTACATCACGAGTGTGATTACTCATTGAAAAAGCACCACGTAAGGTATTGATATCAATACCATAACCTGCTAAACGTACAGGATCAAACTCGACATGTACTACATGATCTGCCCCCCCAACTGTGTAAATATCTCGTGTCCCTTTGACACGTTTTAGTTCAGCTTCTACGGTATGAGCAATTTTCTGTAATGATTCAGCCCCCAGCTCACCATTTTCACGCCATAAAGTTAAGGTGACAATGGGTACATCATCAATCCCTTTAGGTTTCACTAAAGGCTGTCCTACACCTAAATTTCGTGGTAGCCAATCTTGATTGGAATACACTGTATTATATAAGCGCAAAATAGCCGATGTTCTGTCTTCACCCACTTTGTATTGAACCGTTAAAATGGACATTCCAGGGCGGGAGACAGAATAAACATGATCAATGCCTTCAATTTCTGAAAATTTTTGTTCGGCGGGGGTACTGACCAAATCTTCCACTTCCTGAGCAGAAGCCCCAGGGAAAGCGATAAAGATATTGGCAAAAGTCACATTAATTTGTGGTTCTTCTTCACGCGGGGTAATTAAAATCGCAAATAAACCCAGCAAAAAACCCACTAATGCAAGTAACGGGGTAATTTCTGTCACTAGAAATTGTTTTGCAATACTCCCCGAGATACCAAGAGAAACGTTTGCTTTTTCCTCCATTAGGGTGCCTCACGCTGTTCTTTTAACGCAATAGCGGCGACAACAGGATCACTGGCAATTAAATCACCCTCAGAGACACCAGCAAGAATTTCTACGCGATCTTGATAGACTTGCCCAAGGCGTACTTGGCGCATACGTAATTTTTTACTATTTGCATTGACAGCATAGACTGCACGTACTTCCCCTCGGTAGGCAACACTGCTAATGGGCACTAACAAGGCGCGTTTATCCCCAATTTTAAAATTAATTTTATTAAACATTCCAGGGTAAATATCTTTTGTTTTCTCAGGGAAATGAACACGTACACGGAATGTATGTGTGTGCATATCTGCATGAGGTAAAATAATTAAATCTTCACCTGTGAATTTTTTAATTCCAACAGGAGTTTGTAATACAATTTCAGCTAAACGATTTTTACGGATGGCAACAATATCCTCTTGAGTCACAGAGGCAACAGAACGTAATTTATCTAAGGAAAACCCTGTCATAATAGGCTGCCCTGTTTTTGCAATTTCTCCTGGTTCAATATGCCGCTTTAACACCACACCACTGTAAGGTGCACGAATAACAGTATAATCAACTTGTTTATCAACTTTATCAATATTAGCTTGTGCAGAGCGCAGGCGTGCCCGTGCTGCATTTAATTCAGCCACTGTTTTATCATATTGAGACTTCGACACCGCACGTTTAGCGTAAATAGCTTTAGTACGTTTATAACTATCTTGTGCCGCCTTAAGGTATGCGCGTGCTTCAGATAATTTAGCTTTCGATTGGGCTAAGGTTGCTTCTTGCTCTTTTTTCTCAAAGCGCATCAGCACGGTACCTTTTTTGACAAAATCATCCACATCAAAATTGACTTCTAATACTTGCCCAGATGTTTGAGCAGATAAAGTAGCTTGATTAACTGCTTCAACAACCCCATCCACGGTACGTAAAATAGGAATTGTACTGTATGCAACCCGAATAGGGGTGATCACAGTTTGTGCATGCAATGCGGTACTCACTGCAGAAGCGATAAGTAAACCTGAACATTGATAGAGTAATTTTTTTATGAACATATAAGCAATCTCCCTACATTTTTAAAATTTTAAGGTTGTGTAAATAAAAAAGTAGCACACTCTTTTCTAGCATAGTATACATATATTATATTAATATGTTCTAATATAAACATATAGGGTAAACAAAAAAGGGCATAATTCTTATTTTAAAGAATAGAGTGATTGATTATGGATAAAGACCAAAATTCCCGTGAACTCCTTGAAATTGTTGAAAGTAGTTTAAAAGAGTTTAACTCTGCGATGCATTATCGTGAGGAATTAAGCTTACGTATTGGGCGACGTACCACGCAAATTATTCGTTTTACGATGATTGGTATGGTGACCTTAAGTATGGCTATGTTTTACTTAATTTATACTTTAACAGGTAATATGGGAGATATAACCAGCCGTATGATTGATATGTCTGGTTATATGTCTGACATGTCGGATAACTTTACCACCGTATCTGATAACATGTTAGCCATGCGTAGTTCTATGGATAATATGAATGATTCTGTGCAATCTATGGTTACGATGAACGAAAACATGACCATGATGTCACAAAACATCAAATCCATGAATTCACATATGGGTAGCATGGAAAAAAGCATGACCAGTATGAGTTTAAATATTGGTAGTATGCGTCTTGATATGGCAAATATGAGCCAGCAATTTATTGGCGTTAATAGTAAGCTAGGCATTATGGGATATGATGTAAATCGTATGGCATCCCCAATGCAATTCTTCCCTTTCCGTTAAACACAGTATGCATTGTTATTTTTAACTTTCTTTTTATATGTATATAAAAATATAAAATAATCAATATACACTGCTAATATTGAGGAAACTAAGCTTCGTTTATCATAGTAATTTATAGTTAAATATTTTATGCTGTGTTTTTTTAGCCAATAAAAAAACACCTAGTCATGATAAATAAAGCTTATATTCCACAATTAGCCACTTTTCACCAACAAATTACCCGTATTACGGCGGAAGTGGGACGGGTAATTGTTGGGAAAGAAAAAGAGGTGCAATTAGTCTTAACCTGCTTATTAGCACGGGGGCATGTACTAATTGAAGATGTACCTGGGGTGGGTAAAACCACTCTGGCACATGTCTTAGCACAGGTATTAGGTTTAAGCTTTCAGCGTGTCCAATTTACCAGTGATTTATTACCTGCTGATATCATTGGTGTGTCCATTTTTGAACAAGATGCGGCACAATTCAAATTTCACCCAGGGCCTATTTTTGCCCAAATGATTTTGGCAGATGAAGTCAATCGTGCCACACCTAAAACACAAAGTGCCTTACTTGAAGCCATGGAAGAGCAACAAGTCACCGTAGAAGGGCAAACGCGCCAATTACCCACCCCATTCTTTGTCTTGGCAACCCAAAACCCCCTACATCAAATTGGTACCTTTCCTTTACCAGAATCCCAATTAGATCGCTTTATGATGCGGATTACATTAGGCTATCCTGATCATGCAACAGAACGTGCCTTATTGACTGGTGAAAACCGCCGTGACCTGATTCACTCCTTACATGCTGCCGTAACTGTTGAAGAGATTAATGCCTTACAAGAAGCGGTGAAAGCGGTACATGTATCAGAGGCTTTACTGGATTATTTACAAGCCATTTTAGAATACAGTCGCCATTCCCAGCACTTTCGTGTCGGACTCTCTCCTCGAGCAGGATTATCTATTTTAAACAGCACTAAAGCTTGGGCACTAGTACAAGGGCGTGATTATGTACTACCTGATGATATACAAGCCGTATTAAGCTCTGTCGTCAGCCATCGCCTTGCTGCCATGATGGAGCATCAAGACAGCAAAACTTTAGTTAAACAACTGTTAGAAGAAGTGGCTATCCCCTAAAAAATACTTTTTTAACTAGAAAAAAAGCATTTTACTGCCTAAAACCTAAAAAATACGATAAGCTATACCCCTATTTATCCCTAACATATGCTTATATTTTATATTGTATATGAAATATATTAGTACTATATCAATAAGTAACCAGGACTTACTATATAGGGATAAGAAATAAAATATACTGTGTAATAAGGCACTTTTGTGAAAAAATTAGATAGCTACCCTCTAAATGAATTAAAATTAATTTACCGTGTACTTCATGCCCAACTGCCCCAACATATGGACTTAATGGATGCTGAAATATTAGCAGACTTACAACGCTATTTAATGCAAAAAGCCCAAGCTGAGCAGGTTGATGTCAGTTTACACCAAGCATGGGCAGCATGGTTAAATGAGATGAATAATAAGGAATGAGGTATGTCTCGTATTTACTGGATTCCAAGCAGTTCCTCACCTTATGACTTCCCCCCCCTTGATATGGCACTTACATACCCTGATGGCTTATTAGCAATGGGGGGGGATTTATCCCCAGAGCGCATTATGGTTGCCTATAGGAAAGGGATTTTTCCATGGTTTAGTGATGATGAGCCTATTTTATGGTGGGCACCTACACAACGTATGGTACTTTTTCCCGAATTACTGCATATTTCTCGTAGTTTAAAAAAAACTATGAAAAAACATCATTTTACTTTTACTATGAATCAAGCCTTTTCACAGGTTGTAGAGGAATGTGCAGCAGCTTACCGCCCTGAACAAGATGGCACATGGATCACCCCAGAAGTCCATCATGCATACTGTCAGCTTCATCAGTATGGCTTAGCGCATTCAGTAGAGTGTTGGGATGAAGGGGAATTAGTTGGTGGATTATATGGTGTAGCAATTGGGCGCGTATTTTATGGTGAATCCATGTTTAGTCGTGTTTCCAATGCGTCTAAAATAAGCTTCGTTTACTTTGTAAAACAGTTGCAACGTTGGGGTTATGAAATGATTGATTGTCAACAGCATACTGATAATCTTGCGCGTTTTGGTGCAGTAGAAATTCCTCGACAAAATTTTACTTCTTTATTAAACACGTTATGCGAACAATCACTTTCGCACACATGGCAATGTGATGATAACTTTACAACACCGTCTCTATAATTATGATGAAATTAGATCGTATTCATTTATACGCGACACCTCCGCAACCATGCAGTTACTTAAAGCAAGAAGAATCAACCACACTTTTTGTTGACCCTGATGCACCCAAGGACATGCGGTTATATGAGCGTTTATCTGAGCATGGTTTTCGACGTAGTGGTAAGCACATTTATCGTCCTTATTGCAAAAACTGTCATGCCTGTATTTCTGTACGTCTTCCCGTCAGCCAATTTTTACCCACACGTAGCCAAAAAAGAGTGATCAAGCGTAATAGAGATATTGATGTAATTAAAGTTGCCGCTGAATTTAATGAAGAACATTTTGACTTATATAATCGCTATCAACAGTCTAGACATAAAGATGGGGGGATGGATAAAACCAGTCGTACTGAATATGAAGAATTTTTAATCACTGACTGGTGTGATACCGTTTTTTATGAATTTCGTTTGCAAGAGCAGCTTGTAGGAGTAGCCACCGCCGATATTTCTGCCAGTTCTTTTGCTGCGATGTATACCTTTTTTGATCCAGAATTTAAAAAGCGCAGTTTAGGTAGTTATGCTATTTTATGGGAAATAGAGGAAACCAAAAGACTGGGCTTAAATTGGCTTTATTTAGGATATTGGATTAGAGAGTGTCAAAAAATGAACTATAAAACCAATTACCAACCTCTTGAATATTATCAATATGGTATTTGGTCGCCCTTGTCTCCAAGTTGATTTAAAATAAAGTTTGCTAAGCTTTAACTGAATTAATTAAAAACAGCACAATATTTTCTATAGTTACAGGTTTTTTTATGAGTGAATTAGGCGGTGCATTAATTAATTATTTTGCTGAGTTAGAATCAGAGGGGATTGGTAAATTAGTTGATATTAAATGTTCAGATACTTTCTTTGATTATATTTATAGCCACTACCCTTGGGAAATTTTTACTATTGATTGGTCTAAAATAGAGGGATCGGTTTGTATCAATATCTCTCAGGCTTCAAATAATGAAATTAATGCTATTATTTCAAAATCTCCACTTGCCAAATATAAATATATAGGTCTATTTTACTTATCTGATGAACCGGGGTTTGTATGTAGTTTTGAGTTTCTAAAAGAACATCTGTGGTCATTACTTAGAGGACCGGGGGATGGATACCTAATTGGTATAAATGAAAAAAATAATTATATCAAAATACCAGAAAAACCTGATTTTATAGAAATATATGCGGGTAATTGGATTGCATGGGGTAATTAGTATGAAAGAAGCTTGGATGGGCGGACCTGAACACAGCTTTATGGTAATTAATTCATCTGAGCTGGATGATGGTGAATGTTTTTGGTGTAAGGACACTATACCTTGGGATACGGCATTAAAGTTCCCTGATGATTTATTTAGTTATTTTTTCGATTCATTTAAATGGGTTGAAGTTGAAAACCCAGATGCAGGAAATAAGAAAATTCCATTTGGACATAATCGATGGAGTAGCTCTGTAGTTAGAGGGGATGGGGCAATGATGATGCTAAAAATTATCTCATCATGGAAAGCTTTATTTGTAAATGCACCAATGAAATTTAGCATCACAGGTAGTTATATTTGTGATCAAGATGATGATGGGCACTATGAAGAAATAAAGATATAAACCCTGTCCAGATTGATAACGACAATTATATTGAGTATTCTTATAATATTTTTTAAAGTATAAATTAGGGTGTATAAATGTTAAAAGTAAATTATAAAAAATGGCATCAAACTCCAA
>Ga0193958_1000338_pt1 | contig 18492 bp, 16 predicted proteins | sample FB_1_MG_FD_140320 | JGI IMG/M metagenome (GOLD analysis project Ga0193958, IMG submission 140320) | Microbial mat bacterial communities from the Broadkill River, Lewes, Delaware, United States - FB_1_MG | ecosystem: Environmental > Aquatic > Freshwater > River > Microbial mats | place: USA...
AATCTGTTTGACGGCGTAGTCCACTTCCTCTTCTGTCGTAAAACGACCAATAGAAAAACGGATCGAGCTGTGCGCCATCTCATCATTCAGGCCCAGCGCACGTAATACGTACGATGGTTCCAGGCTGGCAGAAGTACAGGCGGAACCAGAAGATACAGCCAGATCTTTCAATGACATCAACAAAGACTCACCTTCGACAAACGCGAAGCTGATATTCATGTTGCCAGGCACCCGCAGTTCAGCGCTGCCATTAAGGTAAACCTCTTCCATATCGCTGACACCGGCCCAGAGGCGGTCTCGCAGCGCAATGGTGTGAGCGGTTTCCGCCACCATCTCTTCTTTAGCGATACGCGCAGCCTCACCCATACCGACCAGCTGATGGGTAGCAAGTGTACCGGAACGCATACCACGCTCATGACCGCCACCGTGCATCTGCGCTTCCAGACGTACGCGCGGCTTACGGCGTACAAACAGTGCGCCTACACCTTTAGGGCCATACATTTTATGGCCAGACAGCGACATCAGATCCACTTTGGTATTTTTCAGATCAATTTCGATCTTACCCGCACTCTGTGCAGCATCGACGTGAAACAGCGTACCATTGGCACGGGTCAGTTCACCGATAGCAGCGATATCTGTGATCACACCAATTTCGTTGTTCACATGCATCAGAGACACCAGGATAGTATCCTCACGCAGCGCATCCGCAACCATCTGTGGCTCAATCAGACCTTCAGAGGTCGGGTCCAGATAGGTTACTTCGTAGCCTTCGCGCTCCAGCTGACGACAGGTATCCAGTACAGCCTTGTGCTCGATTTTAGAGGTGATGATGTGCTTGCCCTTCTTATGGTAGAAATGAGCAACACCTTTAATCGCCAGGTTATCGGACTCGGTCGCGCCAGAAGTCCAGACAATCTCGCGTGGATCAGCATTCAGCAGATCAGCCACCTGACGGCGTGCATCTTCAACCGCTTCTTCCGCTTTCCAGCCAAACAGGTGAGAGCGGGACGCAGGGTTACCGAAGTTACCCTCTTTTGTCAGGCACTCAATCATCTTTTCAGCAACACGCGGATCAACCGGCGTTGTTGCGGAATAATCCAGGTAAATTGGTGTATTCATTGTCGATCTCCGACCCTCACATCAAACCGCAGCTTTGGCTGCAGGCTGTCCTGACGAACTCACGATCAGCTGTTCTGACTGATGCTGTTCCTGACGCAATGCAACCTCACGCACATCTTTACGCGCCACTAGATCAGCCAGACTGATACCACTTAAAAAGCTATGAATCTGATCACTCAGATCACACCATAGATGGTGTGTCAGGCAGGTATCTCCCCCCTGACAGTCACCCTTACGATTACAACCGGTGGCATCGACGGATTCATTTACCGCGTCAATTACCTCAGCCACATGAATCGCGGATTTTTCCCGATTCAGCTGATAGCCGCCACCCGGACCACGCACACTGCGTACCAGCTCGTTGCGGCGCAACTTGGCAAACAGCTGCTCAAGGTACGAAAGCGAGATCCCCTGGCGCTCAGATATATCCGCCAGGCTGATCGGCCCCTTGCCCTCGTGCAATGCCAGATCCAGCATAGCCGTTACTGCATAACGGCCTTTTGTTGTCAGTCGCATAAAACCTGCCCTCGTCTAACTGCGAGTTATGTCGCGGCATTATGCTTTTCTTGACCATTACAGTCAAGTATATAACCAACCATTTCAGTCGGGAATCCACCCAGACCAAAACATGCCTTAGTTTAACATCTTTTACGATGCCTGATTGGCAACGCGCTAATGCTAATCCGTTATTTTCTTTTCAACCGACTTCAAAATACCTCGGAGCACATTGACCTCAACCTTGTCGGGCACCGCACGCATAAACAGGCGGCGCATTCGCGGCATCAGCTGGCGCGGGTTTTCCGGGTCCAGAAATTCGGTGTCGACCAGCACTTTTTCCAAGTGCTCAAACAGCAGCTCAAGCTCCTGATGGCTGGCCAGATCAATATCCCACTCCGTCCCCCACTGCGGTCGTTCAGCCTGTTCAGCAAGGCCTAGTGCAGCCATCCGCAGCTCGTAAGTAATAACCTGCACTGCCGCTGCAATGTTGAGCGAACTGAAAGCCTCATTGGTCGGAATATTGACATGATGATGACACAGTTGCAGCTCCTCATTGGTCAGACCACGATCTTCACGGCCAAACACAATGGCTATTTTCTGACTTGACGGCAGTGGCGTTGCTATCGCCGCAAGTTCACGTGGATTGATCAGCGGCCAGGGAATATGTCGCTCACGCGCACTGGTACCCACCGCAAGCTGGCAATCCGCAAGCGCCTCAACCAAACTGCTAAAAACACCTGCACTATCCAGCAGATCAGTGGCACCCGACGCACGGGCAACAGCATCTTCATCTGGAAATATCTTTGGCTCAACCAGGCGCAGATCACTCAGGCCCATGTTTTTCATTGCTCGCGCCACCCCACCGATGTTGCCCGGATGGGTGGTGTTAACCAGAATAATGGCGATATTTTCCAGCATTGGCCCGCTATCCACTTTTTTGAGGGGGCATATTGTAGCAAAGCTATTGCCATCTGTTCAGCAGTCTATTAGCTCGGCTATAATAGGCCCCTTGCCCTTAAACTCTTTTGAGACCATCACAGCATGCAACCGATGTTGAATATCGCCCTGCGAGCCGCCCGCATCGCAGGTGAGCAGGTAGCTCGCGCCGTAGAGCGCCTGGACCTGATCAAATCTGAACAATCCGATGTCACCGACTTTGTACGCGACACCGCCAGCCGAGCCGAACTGACTGTTGTACATACCATTCAGAAAGCGTATCCACACCACCGTGTTGTGGGCGTCTACACTGGCGAACACGCCCCTACCGCCACTGGCGAAGGCGACGAAGTCACCTGGAATGTCAACCCGATTGATAACGCCAGCAACTTCGCCAAAGGCCTGCCCAACTTTGCTCTGTGCATTGCGGGTTACCAGCGCAACCGCCTGGAGCACGCCATCGTACTAAACCCGATGACAGCTGAAGAGTTCACAGCAAGCCGCGGCTACGGTGCTCACCTGAACGGCAAGCGCCTGCGCGTAGGACACAACCGCACACTTGAAGGCAGCGCAATTGGCTCCGGTTTCTTTAACCGCGGCAGCGACAAAGGCCACCTGAACGCCTACCTGGAGATGTTCAAAAACATCAATCTGGCAGGTGCCAGCATGAACAATGCAGGCTCTGCCGCCCTGAACCTGGCCAACCTGGCTGCTGGCCGCGCCGATGGCTTCTTTCAGATCGGCCTGTCCGAACCTGAATTTGAAGCCGCACTGCTGCTAGTACAGGAAGCAGGCGGCCTGGTTGCCGACTTTAACGGTGGCAGCAACTACCGCGAACTGGGTCATCTGATTGTAGCCAACCCTAAAATGCTGAAAGCATTGCTGCAGAACCTGCGCCCGGCTGTTACAGCTGAACTGAGCTAAGCCACTGATCGAGCTGCCCCGCCGGGGCACTCGACGGAACGCAAAGCACAAAAAAACCCGGCCATGTGAATAGCCGGGTTTTTTAATACGCTTAAAGCAGATCAGGCGTCGTAAGGGTTACGCAGCACAATCGTTTCAACGCGATCAGGACCGGTGGAGATAATATCCACAGGCGCCTCACACAATACTTCCAGACGTTTGATGTATGCCTGCGCAGCAGCTGGCAACGCGTCAACAGTCTGCGCACCTACAGTAGACTCAGTCCAGCCTGACATCTCTTCATAAACAGGCGTGACAACTTCATAGTCTTCACTGCCATTGAGAGATGTTACCGTGTTGCCATCAGCATCCTGGTAACCCACACAGATCTTGATCGTCTCCAGACCATCCAGCACATCCAGTTTGGTCAGACAGATACCAGAAATGGAGTTGATCTGAATCGCATGCTTAAGCGCAACCGCATCAAACCAGCCACAACGACGCGCACGGCCCGTTGTAGAACCAAACTCATGACCACGCTCAGCCAGACGCACACCCACTTCACAATCCAGCTCAGTCGGGAATGGGCCGCTACCTACACGCGTCGTGTAGGCTTTGGTGATACCCAGCACGTAATCCAGGTACAACGGACCAAAACCACTACCCGTAGACACGCCACCGGCCGTTGTATTGGAAGACGTTACGTACGGGTATGTGCCGTGATCGATATCCAGCAGGGAACCCTGAGCACCTTCAAACATGATGTGCTCACCAGATTTACGCAGGTCGTGCAGCATCGCGGTAACATCGGTCACCATCGGGCGCAGCTGTTCACCCATCGCCAGCGTATCCGCCAGCACCGTATCGTAATCAACCGGCTCAGCGTTGTAGTAGTTCTGCAGCATGAAGTTGTGGTACTCCAGAACTTCTTTCAGCTTCTGCGCGAACAGCTCCGCATCCATCAGATCCGCCAGACGCAGACCACGACGCGCAACCTTATCTTCATATGCAGGGCCGATACCACGACCGGTAGTGCCAATTTTGGCATTACCGCGCGCTACTTCACGCGCCTGATCCAGTGCTACATGACATGGCAGGATCAGCGGGCAAGCCGGGCTCAGACGCAAACGCTCGCGTACTGGCACATTGGCGTCTTCCAGCCCTTTGATCTCTTTCAGCAGTGCTTCGGGTGACAGCACTACGCCGTTACCGATGAGACACATTACATTTTCACGCAGGATACCAGACGGAATCAGGTGAAGAACTGTCTTCTCACCATCGATAACCAGCGTGTGACCGGCGTTATGACCGCCTTGAAAGCGAGCCACCGCTGCTGCCTGATCGGTCAGCAGGTCGACGATCTTGCCTTTACCTTCGTCACCCCACTGGGTTCCCAAAACGACGACGTTTCTACCCATTGTTGCCTTCTAGAGATAGTTGAGTTAGTTAACCAGGCTTATCGCTGAGCGACAACCCATTGCCCATCGCGCTGCAGTAACTGTTGGCTGCAGCCATCTTCTGACGCCGCACCTGGCAACGCCTGAACAACTCGCTGTCCCTGCATACGCAGGTCACGAATTGCCTGTAAAAGAGTTGCATCATCACCGGCTGGTGCCAGGATAACTGCATCCGCCTGTACTGCTTCTTGCGACAGCTCAGACAGAATTTTCAGATCACAACTGAAGCCAGTTGCGGCACGAGCACGACCAAAATCACGCCCGATATCATCATAACGACCACCCTTGGCGATCGCCTGGCCATGGGTTGGCACATAAGCCGCAAACACCACGCCGGTATGATAGTTGTAGCCACGCAGCTCGCTCAGATCGAAGTAGAGATCAAGCTGCGGGTAGCGGCCTTGTAGCTGCTCAGCCAGTTGCTGCAAATACAGCACTGCCTGGGAAACCGACGCTGGCGCACCAGACAGAACCTGACGCGCAGACTCCAGCATCTCAACACCGCCAGTCAGGCGTGGCAACTGTGCCAGCCAGTTACGTACCTGCTCATCTGCGATTTTCGCAACAAACAGATCCAGCTCGGGCAGCGCCTTGCGTGCCAGGATATCACGGTATTCATCCTGCTGCGCCGCACTCAGACCTGCCACCTGCATCAGGCCGCGGAAGATATCCACATGCCCCAGATCCAGGCTCAGTTCGGTATTGGCCTTAACTACAGACAGCGTTTCCAGCATCAGGGAGATCACTTCAATCTCACTCTCGATACCAGCATGGCCATAGAGTTCCGCACCGATCTGCATCGGGTTACGTGAGGCCAGTGGCTCAGCGGAACGAGTATGAAGCACAGAGCCGCAATAACTCAGACGATTTGCACCCGCTGTATCCATACGGTGAGCATCAATACGCGCAACCTGGGGCGTAATATCAGCACGCACACCCAGCGTATGCCCCGTCAGCTGGTCCGTCAGTTTGAAAGTGTTCAGATCGAGATCACCACCAACGCCTGTCAGCAATGAATCAAGGTGCTCCATCAGCGGCGGCATGACAAGATCGTAACCCCAGTGATGATACAGATCCAGCACACGACGACGCAGCGTCTCGATATGATAAGCATCAGGTGCCAGAACTTCTTTTACACCATCGGGTAATAGCCAGCGATCAGCCAGAGCCATGCGTTTCCCTCGTTTCTCGATCAGCGAATCCAGTACAAAAGCAATACACCCAATAGCATCGCTGCCAGCCCCATCATGCGTAAAGCATCGTTACTGACCTGCGACAGCTGCTCAACCAGCTGACGCCAGCGCTGTGGATAAAGGAACGGAATCACGCCCTCAAAAATCAACATCAACGCCAACCCTGCCGCCAGCGCCTGCCAGAATTGTTCACTCATGGCCGTGCGCCTCCGGGTATTGCCACACAAAAAAACCGGGTCAGGGCCCGGTTTGCGGTATTCTAACACGACTGCGGGTGATTACAGCCCCCGCAGTCGCACTTTTTTGGTCAGTTAACCACCGTTACTCAGCGGTTTGCCCAGGTACTTGAAAAAGTCACTATCGGGCTTGAGCAACATCACATCCCCACCCTGACCAAAGGCATTTCGATACGCCTGCAGACTGCGGTGGAATGAATAGAACTCAGGGTTCTGACTATACGCTTCAGCGTAGATCCGGGCAGCATTCGCATCACCTTCACCACGTGCCAACTCAGACTCACGGTAGGCTTCAGCTTCGATAACCGTCTTCTGACGGTCAGCATCTGCGCGGATACCTTCGGCCAGCTCTTTACCACGCGAACGCAGTTCACGGGCCAGACGCTCACGTTCAGTACGCATACGCTCATATACCGAGCTGGATACCTCAGCAGGCAGGTCGATACGCTTGATACGCACATCCACCACCTCAACACCCAGCTCCGACTGCGTCAACGCACTCAGCTTGGCAATAACATCCGCCATTACCTCTTCACGCTGGCCTGAAACCACCTCAGTCAGAGTACGCTCACCAAACTGGTTACGCAGCTCACCCTCAACACGGGTAGACAGCAGCTCCGCGGCACGGAACTCATCACCGGATGTTGCGGTATAGAACTTCTGCACTTCAGCCACACGCCATTTGACGAAAGAATCAACAATCAGTCGTTTCTTCTCCAGCGTCAGATAAGCCTGCGGCCGTGCATCCAGCGTTACCACTCGAGAGTCAAACTTGCGCACCACGTTGATCAGCGGAAATTTGAAGTGTAAGCCAGGCTCCACATCAGCATTCACAATCTCACCAAATTTCAGCAGCACCGCACGCTCGGTTTCTTTCACTATGTAAACGGACTTGGACCCGATCAGCACCAATACCAGTGCAGCAATCAGCCCATAGAGAGATCTCGGTTTCATTATCGACCCTCCCGACGGTTGATAACCTGACGCTGACGCGTGATCTGATCAATAACCTGATTCGTTACCTGGCGCAGACTTTCGTCATCCAGGCGAACCGGCCCAGTGCTTCGCGCAGGTGACAGAGAACGCCCCTGTTCTGACTTATTCACCAGCTTATCCAGCGGCAGGTACATCATGTTATTGCCACCATCAACATCGACCAGCACTTTTGGATTACCGGTCATCACGGTTTCCATAGCATCCAGGTACAGACGCTCACGCGTTACCTCAGGTGCCTTCTGGTACTCATTCAACAGCGCGGTGAAACGTTGCGATTCACCTTCTGCCCGTGCCACAACTTCCTCACGGTAAGCGTTGGCCTCTTCCAGAATACGCTGCGCCAGACCACGTGCCTCAGGCACGACAGTGTTAGCGTAAGATTCAGCTTCGTTTTTCACTCGCTGCTCATCTTCTCGCGCCTTGATCACATCATCGAACGCATCCTGCACCTGACTCGGCGCCTGAGCGTTTTTGATATTCACTTTGATGATAGACAGACCCGTTACGTAGTCATTCATCAGGTTCTGAAGATCAGACTGCATCTCGATCGCCAGCGCTTCACGGCCTTCCGTCAGGATGGAGTGCATCTCGGATGTACCCACAACGGAACGCAGCGCTGATTCAGAGGCCTGAGACAGACTGTTTTCAGGATCCCTTACATTCAGCTGGTAAGCCTTAGGATCAAGAATTTTGTACTGCACAGTCACTTCAACATCAACGATGTTTTCATCTTCTGTCAGCATCAGGGCGCTGTGATCGTGGGTACGCAAGCGAGTCACGTTGACTTTGCTTACATCATCGATCATTGGTGGATTCCACTGCAGACCCGGGTCCACAACCTCGTAGAATTTACCCAGACGCAGCACCACACCACGCTCCTGCTGGTCGACGGTATAGAAACCCATACCTGCCCAGAACAGCCCGGCCAACACCAGCACCAGCCAGAAGAAACCAGAGCCTCCAGCCGAGCCGGAACCATCTCCGCCCCCACCATGACCCGGCCCCTGTTTCTTACCGGAACCTCCAAAGATGTCATTCATCTTGTCTTGTAGCTTACGCAGCGCTTCGTCCAGATCCGGCGGTCCCTGATCATCGCCACGTTTGCCGCCACGATTTTTCCCATTACGCCAGGGATCGTGGTTATCGCCATTGCCGCCAGGCTCATTCCAAGCCATAGAATTCTCCGTACAAAAGCTTGAGTGAATGCAAAAAATTGTAGGTAGTGCCAACATCAGGCGCAAGCATCAATCGCGCCCCGGGCCTAATCAGTTGACCTCAACTGATATAAATCGTTTCGGATCTATCCTTAGTCGGCTCAATATTTGCAGCATATCTTTTCGCTGCAAACGGATATCCAGCTGTATCTGCCCTTGCTCGTCAACCTGTTCGCTAACCACCGCATTACGGGCATATAACTGCGCCCTGAGCTGGCCCTCCTGAGGTTGTAAGCTGATTCGGTCCTGAAAGACATCATCCGCCAGCCGCTCACTGATCGCCTGCGCCAGCAGCTCAAGGCCTTCACCGGTTACCGCTGAAACCCAGACACGCACAGGCTCACCATCACTGTTACGGTCGATACGTGCAGGTTGTTCACCATACAGGTCAAGTTTGTTGAAAATCTGCAGAACTGGCACCTCACTGGCACCAATTTCATGCAGTACCTCCTCTACCTGCTCAACATTGCTCTGCCGCTCTTCATCATGGCAGTCAATGACATGCAACAGCAAGGTAGCATCGATAGTTTCCTGCAACGTAGCACGAAACGCCTCTACAAGCTTATGTGGCAGGTGCCGGATAAAGCCAACCGTATCTGCCAGAATTGCCGGTCCTACATCAGCAACCTCAATCCGACGCAGAGTCGGGTCCAAGGTCGCAAACAGCTGATCGGCGGCATATACATGGGCGTCAGTAATGGCATTGAACAGGGTTGATTTCCCCGCATTGGTATACCCCACCAGTGACAGAGTCGGTATTTCAGCACGCTGACGCGCTCGGCGACTCTGATCACGCTGACGGCGAACACGCTCCAGACGGGCATGAATACTCTTGATACGTGCACGCAACAGGCGACGGTCAGTCTCAAGCTGGGTTTCACCCGGCCCACGCAGACCGATACCACCTTTCTGTCGTTCAAGATGGGTCCAACCACGCACAAGGCGGGTAGACATATGCTCAAGCTGGGCCAGCTCAACCTGCAGCTTACCTTCATGGGTTCGTGCACGCTGGGCAAAAATATCCAGAATCAATCCGGTACGATCAAGCACTCGACACTGGATCTCGCGCTCAATATTACGCTCCTGACCCGGTGCCAGTGCATGGTTAAAGATAACGACGGCTGCATCGTGCAACTGCACCAGCTGACGTAGCTCATCAAGCTTACCGGTGCCCAGAAAAAATTTGGGACTGGGCTGGTGACGCGACCCGGTCAGAAACGCGACCGGGTCAGCACCAGCTGATAAGGCAAGCTCTTCGAGCTCTCGGGGGCTTTCCTGATCAGCATCATCAGAAAAGTCGATATGAACAAGTATGGCGCACTCGCCAGACTCCGGGCGCTCAAAGAACAAAGAAGACCTCAGCTAGCAGGCTTTTCATCAGCCTGTGGCAATTTAACCGGACGTGCCGGTACCACAGTTGAGATAGCATGTTTGTAAACCATCTGGCTGACGGTGTTTTTCAGCAGGATAACGAACTGATCGAAAGACTCGATCTGCCCCTGCAGCTTGATACCGTTTACCAGAAAGATAGAAACTGGAATGCGCTCTTTGCGCAAAACATTGAGATAAGGGTCTTGTAAAGACTGCCCTTTAGACATTTGCAAACTCCTTCCTGAAAAATATGATTATTCGTTATAATTAGTGCCTGCAGAATACAGACGAGTACAAATGTGGGCCCAGAGGCGGCACCGTTAAACACCCGTTACACTGCAGAGCAATACGCCATTATATAATGGCTGAGTCTATTAATTTCAAGGCGTTGTCACGCAATTTTCGGTCATGGGTATCCAGCCAGTGCAAATCGGGCCAGCTGCGCAACCAGGTTATCTGCCGTTTTGCCAATTGACGGGTGGCAATAATGCCTTTTTCCACCATGGTTGCCTGATCCCAGCCACCGCTCAGATATTCCCACACCTGACGATAACCCACACAGCGCACAGAAGGCATTTCCACCGTCAGATCACCTCGGGCATATAAAGCTTCAACCTCAGCAACAAACCCCTGCTCCAGCATAATATGAAAACGCTGAGCAATACGCTGATGTAACTCTGCCCGTTCCTGTGGCATAACAGCCATCGGCACAACCGGGAAAGGTAGCTTCTGTGCTTCCTGCTCTGCCCAATGCTCGGTCAGTGTTCGGCCAGTAATTTCATAAACCTCTAACGCCCGCTGCAAGCGCTGAGAGTCATTCGGACTCAAACGCTGAGCAGATACCGGGTCAACCTCAGCCAGCCGGGCATGCAACGCTGGCCAGCCTTTCTCACCCGCCTCTTGCAGCAGGCGAGCACGCACTTGTGCATCGGCTTCAGGCAGGTTCGCCAGACCATTTTGCAAGGCATGGAAGTACAGCATGGTGCCGCCCGTCAGCAGCGGAATTTTTCCTGCGTCATGAATATCGGCAATCTGTGCCAGCGCATCCTCACGAAACTCGGCCGCTGAGTAGCTCTCGGTCGGGTCGCGCAGATCAATCAGGCGATGCGGATAACGCGCCAGCTCATCAGCGGTCGGCTTAGCCGTGCCAATATTCATGTCACGATAGATCATCGCCGAGTCAACACTGACAATCTCTGCACCCAGCGTATCGTGCAAATCCATCGCCAGCTGCGTTTTACCTGAGGCCGTCGGCCCCATCAAAAAAATTACCGGTAGCGTCACCGCTTACTGCCCTCGCATAAACAACTTATCCAGCTCACTCATCGTCAGCTGGGTCCAGGTCGGACGACCATGATTACACTGACCGCTGCGCTCCGTCTGCTCCATATCCCTTAGCAGGCCATTCATCTCCGGCAGCGTCAGCTGCCGGTTTGCCCGGACCGCCCCGTGACAGGCCATTGTGCCCAGCAACTCATTGATACTCTGCTCAATTCGACTGCTACTGCCAACCATCAACATGTCGCCCAGCACATCACGAATCAACTGTTCAACATTCGCTTTGGCCAGCGCAACAGGCACCTGCCGCACAACCAGAGTTTCCTCCCCCAGCCGCTGCAACTTGAAACCCAGCTTTTCAAATACAGCTGCCTGCTCTTGCGCACAATCAGCTTCACGACCGCTAACGGCCATCGATGCAGGGACAAGCAACGGCTGCGATCTGACAACATCCGTCTCATAGGCTGCTTTCATGCGTTCATATACGATTCGCTCATGGGCAGCGTGCATATCAACCACCACCATACCCGCAGCGTTTTGCGCCAGGATATAAATACCGTGTACCTGGCCCACAGCGTACCCCAATGGTGGCACCTCTTCACTGCCCTGCGGCAATGGCTGAGTCGCGGCCCCATTGGCAGGCGGATGCAGTTCTCCATAGGCACGAATCTGCTCACGCACACCGGAGGGCGATGGTGTTTCACGCTGAAAAGTACTCTGACCATAACCAGCACCAGAAACGCCAGCGCGGGTCGACGAAGGTGCAGCCGGTGTGTCAGACGCCATCGCGGCGGATGCTGTCGGGGCAGCCTGAGCCAGCCCCATCGAGGTTTGCTCAAAATGCGTACTGGCATCCACCGCCTGGCCAGGAGATTCCACCAGCACCTGAGCGTTATAACCAGGTGCAGCTGTATCATCAGGCCGCACATCAGCAATCACCCGGTGCAGGGTGCGGAACACAAAGTCATGCACCAGCCGGCTCTCGCGGAAGCGCACCTCATGCTTGGTCGGGTGAACATTTACATCCACCAGCGCCGGGTCCAGCTCCAGATACAGCACATAAGCGGGGTGACGACCGTGATACAGCACATCCTGATAGGCCTGACGTACCGCGTGGTTTACCACTTTGTCGCGAATAATCCGACCATTAACAAAGAAATACTGCAGATCTGCCTGACTTCGCGAAAAGGTCGGCATCCCCATCCAGCCACTCAGACGAAGGCCCGATGCCTCTGCAGACACATCAACTTTAAGAGATTGATCAATGAATGCGGAGCCGCAAACGCCAGCTATACGCCGTTCACGATCCATCGGATTATCACCGCTGCGCAGCTGATGGATTACCCGGCCGTTATGACTGAGACTGAAACTGACATCGAACCGACTAAGCGCTAATCGTTTAACCACCTCTTCCAGATGGCGGAACTCGGTTTTTTCAGTTTTCAGGAATTTGCGTCGAGCTGGCGTGTTAAAAAACAGGTCCCGTACTTCAACAGTCGTGCCCTCTGGGTGAGCAGCCGGTGATACAGTGGCGGCCATATCTCGCCCTTCAGTTTGCACCTGCCAGCCAGCATCAGACCCTGACCGGCGGGAGGTCAGTGTCAGCCGGGACACCGAACTGACCGACGCCAGCGCCTCGCCACGAAACCCCAGGCTCGCTACCGCCTCCAGATCCTCCAGCGCCTGAATTTTCGAGGTTGCATGGCGGCTCAACGCCAGAGGAAGATCCTCCTGTTCAATACCATGACCATTATCACGCAGCCGGATCAACTTGATTCCGCCCTGCTCAATCTCAATATCAACCCTGGTTGCCCCCGCATCCAGACTGTTTTCGAGCAGTTCTTTGACAACCGATGCCGGACGTTCAACCACCTCACCAGCGGCTATCTGGTTGGCAAGCCGTGGTGACAGCAGGTGTATACGCTTCATAATTTCACTCAACTCAGCTGGCAGGAATACGCAGAATCTGCCCGATACGGATACTATTGCCCGCCAGACGGTTCGCCGCTTTGAGCGATTTTAACGACACCCCGTGGCGACTCGCAATACGGGAAAGACTATCACCCGAAACAACCTTGTAACGCACCAACCGTGGCGGAGCAGGCCGCGCCTTCACTTTAAGTCTCTGCCCCACTTTTACCGTGTTACTGCGTAGTCCATTGATAGACTTCAGTTGCGACAGTGTCATTTTATGACGGCTGGCAATACGGGACAGGCTGTCACCACGCACAACTTTGTAGGTAACAGTGGAAAGAGGGGCTGAGCGCGCCACCCGAGCAGGCTCCGAACCAGCCCGTACTGTCAGCCACTGCCCTTTACGCACAACATTACTGGTCAGGTTATTCATCGCTTTAAGGCGGGCAACACTGATACCATGACGGCTGGCGATCCGGGACAGGCTGTCACCAGATACAACTTTATAGCGCTTAGCCCCCGTTGCCGGAGTCGTTTTCTGGGCAACCGGCAACGCAGCAGGTGCAGGCCCTTTGCCACCGCGTTTCTTCCAGGCAACCCAGCTATGGGCAGGCGGTTTATTATAAAAGTGCGCCTTGATACCACGGAAAATCGCATCCGCCATTTTGCGCTGGTAGCTAGCGGTTTTCAGTTTACGCGCTTCCCCTGGATTGGAAATAAAGCCTGTCTCAACCAGGATTGATGGAATATCTGGCGATTTAAGCACTACAAAACCCGCCTGCTCAACATGCTTTTTATGCATCTTGGCAAAGCGGGCGATATTACTGTGAATATTGCTGGCAATATCACGACTGTCTGCGCGGCTGGCCGTCATCGACATATCCAGCAGTACACTTTTCAGCACCTTGTTTTTATCATCCAGCGATACACTTCCAACACCACCGATCAGATCGGTCGCGTTCTCGCGCCTAGCCAGCCATCGGCCCATCTCACTACTGGCCCCTCTGGGCGAAAGCACCCAGACAGAAGCCCCCCTGGCACGCGGGTTCTTGAATGCATCAGCATGAATAGACACAAACATATCTGCATTCTGTTTACGCGCCAGCCGGGTTCGACCACGCAAACTGATGTAATAATCCCCACTACGGGTCATCACACCTGTAAAACCAGCCTCTCTATCCAACAGGGTTTTCAGCCGCTTGGCGATAGCCAGCACGACATCTTTCTCGCGAACCCGGCCAGGGCCCAGTGCTCCAGGGTCATCACCGCCATGCCCCGCGTCGATACTGACAACAATGTTACGTCGCTGGCTGGCTGCTGGTGCTTTAACAGGCTGGCTCACCTTTCTGGATTTGCGATAAAGATCAACCACCAGCCGGTGGCCATACTTATCATTGGGCTTTAGCTCAAAACTGCGCGGGCGAATCGACTCCTTCAGATCAAGCACAATGCGCAGCGTGTTACCCTTTCTGGCACTGCGCATGGCACTGATCGGGCTCTTTGAAAGGCTGACCCGGCTCAACTGAGTTGTGAGCTTACTTTTGGGAATATCCAGCACCAGGCGATCCGGATTCTGGAGCGTAAACAGCTTATGCGTTACCGGCCCGCTCAGATCAAACACCAGCCGTGCGTGGTCCGGTGCCAGCCACATCCGCACATTTTTCACCGATGCCGCCTGTACCAGCACAGGCAGGAACATCAATAACATCCAGATTGTCAGCCTTTTAAGCCAGGCAGGTGCAACCCACGCGATTCCCATTCCCAGCTTTCAATCCTGTCCGGTCAGTTCAAGTCGTTGTGCAAAGTTTGCGGCCATCTGCCCGCCCCGTACTGTTTTTGCCTGCCATTGCAGGTATCGCCCCTCACCTTTAAGCGAAATGGACAATTCAAGATCAGGGGCCGGTAATACCCCTTTACCCCGTGCAGGCCATTCAATCAGGCACAATGCTGCAGGGTCAAAGTAATCCCGGATACCCAGGTATTCCAGCTCTTCTGGATCAGCCAGACGATAAAGGTCAAAATGGTAGACCATACCCCTGGCTGTATCATAAGGCTCAACCAGTGTATAAGTCGGGCTCTTAACCTTGCCTTGATGGCCAAAGGCAGCCAGCACACCCCGGGCCATGGTTGTTTTCCCCATACCAAGGTCACCGAGTAAAAATACGACCCCACCTTCGGCACAGCTCTCCCCCAGGGCCTGGCCAATAGCGACCATGGCCGATTCATCCTGGGCTTCACAACCAAATACCGGGTATTGTTCACTCATTCTTCTAATCCGTTCAACAACTGTGGTAACTCCACCAATAAATCGGTTGCCAGCAAACCGCGCTCACCCTGACGCTGCGCACAGCGGTCCGCAGCACTGGCGTGTAAATAAACACCGAGTCGTGCCGCATCACTCAGGCTCAAGCCCTGTGCCAGCAGTGAACCAATAATACCGGACAACAGATCCCCCATACCGCCAGTGGCCATACCTGGGTTGCCCGCGCTGCACAGGTATTGCGCCTCGCCATCATCCACCAGCGTGCCCGGGCCTTTCAGGATAGCCACACCGCCATAGCGTTGCTGCAAATGATTTACAGCCGCAAACCGATCAGCTTGCAGTGTTGCTACCGACTCGTCAAGCAATCGCCCCGCCTCACCAGGATGTGGTGTCAGAATCCAGTGCTGCCGACGCAACCCCTGTAACGCGGGGGTACTACACAACATATTCAATGCATCCGCATCCAGTACCGCCGGCACCCTGCTATGCAGAACCTGCTGCAAGAGCTGATCCCCCAGGCGCGCTGCCCCAGGCCCGGACCGACAACAACGACATCCGCATCATCCAGTAATGGCAACAGATCCTGACCACTACGCACCGGTTTAACCATCACCTCCGGACAACGCATTAAAGAGGCCGTTACATGCTCAGCCTGTGTTGCCAGCGTAATAAGCCCGGCCCCGCAACGGGCCGCTGCCTGCGATGCAATCAGTGCAGCACCACCCATACCAATATCACCGCCCACGACCAGCACCCGGCCATGGTTACCTTTATGGGCATCACGAGCCCGAGGCCGCAGACGTTCACGCAGATCATCCGGCCCGGTCCGAAACAGACTGACCGGCACCTGGTCATACACAGCCTCAGCCACCCTCAGGCCGTCAAACTTAAGTTCACCAACATAATCCCCCGCCTGATGCGTCAGCAGCCCTCGCTTAAGCCCAATAAAACTGACGGTCAGATCAGCCATTACTGCACTGCCCAGTACAGCACCCGTATCAGCACACAGGCCCGAGGGAATATCCACCGCCATAACCGGCAATGCGCTGCGGTTCACCCGGCGGATCGCTTCCTGGAACACCCCACGGACAGGCCCCGCAAGCCCCGTCCCCAACATGGCATCCACCAGCAATTCACCGCTGAAACGCACTTCAGGCTGCCAGGGGGAGGCCTGCACCCCCTCATCGCACAGCAACTGCCAGGCATCCAGTGCCTCACCCTGTAGCCCGGCCACATAATCCTCGCCCAGGGTCAGCACCTGCACAGCCATTCCCTGTTGCACAGCCAGCACGGCCATCACCAGCCCATCCCCGCCGTTATTACCTCCACCGCACAACAGCGTCAGCTTCTTCACCTGAGGCCAGCGGGCCTGCAGGGCGCTGAACGCACTCTGCGCAGCCCTCTGCATCAAACGGAAACCAGGCACACCGTCATCAATCGCGGTTCTATCCAGACATCGAGTCTGTTCAGCTGTGTATAATGCGCTCGGCAAATTTACGTTCTGTCGTCTCATAATCAGCCGCCTCAGGGATTTTGGCCATTATAGGGGATCGCAGCCGCAACTTGAAAAGCCACCTTCAGCCCTCACCTGAAACCAGATACCGAGCCAATGACCAACACAGCCCCCCTGGAACAACTGCGTGACGAACTGAAAGCCAAAGCCCTGGAAATGGGATTTGCACAGTGCGGTATTACCCTGCCTGATATGCAGATGGAAAAGGAGCATCTGCAACAGTGGTTAAGCGAAGGCTACCAGGGAGAAATGAGCTATCTGGAAAACCATTTTGACAAGCGCCTGAATCCTGCTGAGCTGGTACAGGGCACTCAGCGCATCGTCTGCGTACGAATGGATTACCTGCCCCCCGACACCACCCCCGCTGCCACACTGGCTGATGACAGCAAAGCCTATCTGGCCCGTTACACGCTGGGCCGGGATTACCACAAAGTGATGCGCAAGCGGTTAACACAGCTGGGTAAGTGGCTGGAAGCGCGGACGGGTGAACTGGGCTACCGGGCATTTGTGGATAGCGCCCCGGTGATGGAACGACCACTGGCACGGGAGGCCGGACTGGGCTGGATTGGCAAACACAGCCTGCTATTAAACCGTCAGGCAGGCTCACTGTTTTTCCTTGGTGAACTGTTTATCGATCTGCCTCTGCCTGTCGACCCGCCTTATACCGAGGAACATTGCGGCCAATGTACCGCCTGCCTCGATATCTGCCCCACCCGAGCATTTGTCGGCCCTTATATACTGGATGCCAGGCGCTGCATCTCGTACCTGACCATCGAACTGGACGGCGCGATCCCACTGGAACTACGCCCGCTGATGGGCAACCGTATTTTTGGCTGTGACGACTGCCAGCTGATCTGCCCCTGGAACCGCTTCAGTAACAACACTCAGGAAGCAGATTATCAGCCACGACAGAAGCTGGATAACAGTACTCTGCTATCTCTGTTTGAATGGGATGAAGATACTTTTCTGCGTAAAACTGAAGGGTCCGCAATCCGTCGCACCGGTCATATTGGCTGGCTGCGTAATATTGCGGTTGCACTGGGAAACAGTCGTGGCGGCTCAGAAATCGAAAGCGCACTACGCGTCAAGCTGAGCCACCCTTCAGAGGTTGTTCAGGAACATGTCAGCTGGGCACTGGAGCAACTGGCATTACGCAGCGGAGAAGCGGCCCAGCCACTGCCAATACTGGACCCGCAACAGCACAAGCGGATCCAGCGTTTCTGACAGGGTCAGGCTTTAAAGAAGTGCTCACGGTAATATTTAAGCTCTTCAATGGACTCTCGAATATCGTCCAGCGCCAGGTGAGTGCCCTGCTTTTTCACACCTTTTGCCACCGCCGGTGACCAGCGCTTTGCCAGCTCTTTAACCGTGCTGACATCAATATTCCGATAATGACAGTACGCCTCCAGCTGCGGCATATATTTGACCAGGAAGCGACGGTCCTGATGCACACTGTTACCACACAGCGGTGAAGCGCCCTTTTCAACCCATTCAGCCAAAAACTCCAGCGTCTGCGCTTCCGCTTCAAGCGCCGATATCTTGCTGTCTTAACCCGCTGCGTCAGGCCTGAAGCACCATGGTGGCTGGTACACCACTCATCC
>Ga0193958_1000342_pt1 | contig 18198 bp, 16 predicted proteins | sample FB_1_MG_FD_140320 | JGI IMG/M metagenome (GOLD analysis project Ga0193958, IMG submission 140320) | Microbial mat bacterial communities from the Broadkill River, Lewes, Delaware, United States - FB_1_MG | ecosystem: Environmental > Aquatic > Freshwater > River > Microbial mats | place: USA...
CGACCTAACATTTGATTCTGGCTGTACCCAAAAATGCGCTCAGCAGCAGAGTTAAAGCTATTAATTACGCCTCGCTCATCAGTAGAGATAATGCCCTCAACAGCGTTATCCACCACAAGCCGTAGGCGTGATTCATTGTCAATCAGGGTTTTTCGTTCACGATAAGCGACAATAAGTTGTGCCAGTGTTTGTAATAGTACATCTAATTCATCGGGTAAGGATTCATCGAACCCTTGTTGATGATTTAAAAGGCACAATACCCCCACAAACTGATAACCTGTGTATAGGGGGAGTCCTAGAAAGTTAGTGGCTTGTGTGAGGTTATTGACTGAGAAGCCGAGCTCAGGCTGTAAAATTTGCGGGCCATTGTGAATCAGTGGGCGGCCAGTGGTCATAATTTTGCCAAGCAGTGTATCAAGTTGACTAAAGCGAACCTCCTTCTTTTCCGCCCCTGCCATAATAATTTTTCCCGAATAGATATGTAGCTCATTATTCAGTGATAATGGGTGTAAATAAGGACGATCGTGCTCATCTAGCATCAACTCACCAATCAAGCCCAGCTTGCATTGTGTCAGGGCCAGAATACGGCGTTGTAATTCCAAAAAAACATGGCTGGTTTCTTGTTCGGAAATAAACTTGCTTTGGATAAAGCGAATGGTATCTTGAATTTCTGAATAGTGACTCATTGCACAGTCACGTTCATGAATCTTGTGCTGCATGGTTTCTAGGGATTGTGCCAGTTGCCCCACTTCATCATTGGAGTGAATAATGGATTTACTTTGATAGTTGCCTCTGGCGATACGGTCGGCAAAACTCGCCAGCTTCACCATAGGCCTGCGAATCAAGGTATCTAAAAAAGCCGACATGATTAAGAAGGTCATTACCAAAATCAGTAATACAGAGTTTTGTACACTACTGATATAGGCGACTTCTCTTTTGATAATCGTATCAATATCGAGCTGTAGCTTGATGGTTGCGTAATGTTTTTGGTTAAAGGTCACTTCACGCTTTAAAGATTCTAACTGGATACCTTGGGGAATATAGCGATCTGCCAATGGGTAAATTCTAACTCCATTATGGTTAAAAACAGCCAAGGAATACCAGTGTCGGCGTTCTGTTAGCACGGTATCCAGTAGGTCATAAATATTAGCAAGATCACTTTCCAGTAAGTCAGGGAGCAAGGCGGTGGACAGTAAGTCTAAATAAGTTGCTTCCTGCTCTTTTTGCTTACCCTTGGCAATCTCAACATAGCTTGGAATCATATAGAGTGAGCCGTAAGTAAATACAGCAGTTAAGAGTAAGGCAAATGGAAGAATCAGCTTAAATCGAAGGCTCATGATGCGTTACTTTATATAAAACTCATCTAAGCCCATGCTGCGCAAGACATCATATTCCTTGATACTGGTGTTTCCCGCGACTTTCATGGGTATTTTATTTAAGAGCTTGGCACCGTATGGGGTTCCAGCAAGGTGTATGAAGGCATTGGCTACGGCTTGTTTGACTTTCTCTGGCACGCGCTGGTGTGCAGAAATAGGGTGTGCAGGCACTTCTTGGGTTTTGCTAATAATTTTAAGCTGACTTTGTATTTTTGCAGGTTGCTGAGAAAGTGTTTTTTGTACACCTCCTCCTGCTGCTGCAAGGCCCAAGACAACATTAAGGTATACCGAGCTGTGGCTACTGACATACACCTCATCAACTGCGATCTTATGTTGCTGGCTAAACTCTGCGCGTGGCATGAGTGATGCACCTAGTGCATTGGGTGCTGGAAAAGCAACTTTCTTCCCATCCAGTTCTTGCATTGATTTAATACTGCTGTCTTTACGAGTGACTAAGATGCCATAGAGATTTCTTCCTACATCACGAATAATGGGCTCATAACCTTCTTCTTCATGGGCAACAATAGCGTGATAGGGGTTCATATACGCAAAATCAAAATGGCCTTTACTGAAGTGTCGTTCAAAGGCGGGAATGTCCAAAGAGCCATACAGCTCAAATTGATAGCCGGTCTCTTTCTCTAGTAGGTCCAGTATCGGCTCCCAAGTCTTGCTAATACGCTCTGATGAAAATTGAGGAACGACACCAAATGAGTAAGTATCAGCGTGTGCAATGCTAATGAGAGGAGAAATGAGCATTCCGATGGCCAACAGTAATGCCTGCTTCATGATGGTCTCTTATTTTTATGGATTGTAGTAACTCTAGGCTGCTTGAGGGGGCGTGGTAAATGAAAATCCGACTGCTGGCAGGCTTATTATCAAAGTATTAACTATCGAAAAAATTGATGATTGGTTGTCTATGACTGCTTTTTTTCTTATGCTTGGTTAAGTGCGTGCATTACAATAGCAATTCGGAATTAATCTTCAAAATCAGCTAGGCTGGCTCTACCATTATGTTTCAACTACCTCCTCTCAATGCATTACGTGTACTGGAATCCGCAGCACGCAATAAGAGCTTTAGTAAAGCTGCTGATGAACTGTATGTGACCAAAGCTGCGGTTAGTCACCAGATTAAAGCCTTGGAGGAGTACTTAGGCTTTCAGTTATTTGAGCGTAAAAACCGTTCTATTCAGTTAACAGAAGCCGCAGAGTTAGGATTGCCGAAGCTGCGTGAGGGGTTTAACAACCTTGCAGAAGCGGTACAAGTCATGCAGCGTCATACAGAGCATGCCAGTGTAAATGTGTGTATGGCACCGTCTTTTGCGGCAAAGTGGTTAGTGCCTCGATTACATAAGTTTTCAGGTACACACCCTGATATTGATATGCAGATCATTGGGGATGATACCTTGATCAGCAACCGCAACCATTCAGATAGCTTAGATGAGTGGTTTCGAGGCGATAATATTGATGTGGTGATTCGTTTTGGCGAAGGAGAGTACCCTGGTTTCTTAGTGGATAAATTATTTGATGTATCCGCAGTGCCATTGTGTAGTCCAAATCTACTAACACAAGGTGAGCATCCTCTAAAAACACCGGATGACCTTCGTTATCACACCTTGCTACATGATGAAACAGGGTATGCTGGGCGCCCAAGTTGGGATAAATGGTTAGAAAGAGCCGGAGTACAGGGGGTCGATGCGAAGCGTGGTTTACACTTTAATCATGTCTCCTTAGTACTAGGAGGCGCAATTGATGAGCAAGGTATCGGGCTGAGTATGGAGCCTTTGGCGCAGTATGATATTGATGCGGGACGTTTGTGTATTCCGTTTGATTTGAAAATGCCACTGGACTCTTCTTACTATATTATCCGTCAAGAAAAAGCAGCCGAGAATGAGTCGGTAGAGGCATTTGTTTCTTGGTTATTAGCAGAAGCAGCCAATTCAGAATAGCGCCTTGCTAAAGGCTAGTCACATAGATGGTTACTGTGTGACCAACCTTCAGCAATAAGGCTGATTTAGGCAGAGTGCTCCTGAAACAATACGGCAGGTGCGATATTGAGTAGGGGACGCAAGTTCAGATAACCTGTCACACCCACTAGTATTGCTCCACTGAGTGAGCCTAATAAAATCAGGGATAGATTTAGGCTGGGGCTGAGATCAAAGAGTGTATAGGCAGCAAGGTTACTGGCCAGCACAGCAAATGCACCTGCTAATAAGCCTGCAATGGCTCCAATAGCAATAAATTCAATTAAGATGCTTTGTCGTAACTGCTGGCGACTGGCGCCAATCGCTTTTAAAATTGCTAACTCTTTGCGCCGTTCAGCTTTTTGGGATTGCAATGCGGCTAGTAACACTACAATACCCGCGATCAGGGTAAACGCAAAAATGGCTTGAATGGCAAATGCGGCTTTGGCAATTAGCTCTTTGATTTGCTTCATAATCGTACGAATATCAATGCTACTGACGCTAGGGTGTTGACGAATCAGCTGAGGGATCAAGGTGTAATTTTCAGGGGGGACAAAGATGCTGGTGATCAATGTGCGTGGCAGTGTATTGAGGGAGTCTGGTGCTGCTAGTACAAAGAAGTTTGGTGTGAGATTATCCCAGTTGACCTGACGGACACTGCTAATGGTGTGTGTCACTTGCTGTCCCGCAATATCAAAAGTGAGGGTATCGCCTAAACGCAATGAAAAACGTTGCATAATACTTTCTTCAACAGAAAAGCCTGTGCGTTCGGTAGGTGAAAACCATCGGCCTTCTAATAAGCGGTTGGCATCGGGTAGCTCGGTACTGGAAGAGAGGTTGAACTCACGCTGTAATAAACGGCGATCTCGTAAATTCGGGTAACGATCTAATACTATCGCTTCCCCATTCATGGCTACTAGGCGACCTCGAATCAGTGGATAAAAGCGTGCGGAGATACTCTGTTGTTCAAGGTATTGTTTGAGTGCTTGCTGTTCTTGAGGTTGGATATTGATTAAGAAATGATTGGGGGCATTATCAGGCAGGCTATTTTGCCAGCGTTCTAATAAGTCCCCACGAAGTGCAGTGAGTAACAGAAGACTAAATAAGCCGATTCCAAATACCACAACCAATAAGACTAGGCGTTGACCGGCATTATTAAGGGTACGGCTGACTGTTTGATAGTGTGAGCCAAAGCGTTTCAGGCCTAGCAGCAGTAATTTGGCGACACTCCAAAAAGCAATAATAGCGCCCAAGGTGGCAACAAATAGGTAACTACTGAGCCTGAGATCACGTGTTTGTAAGTACATCAGGGTAAAAATACCCGCTAAAATTGTCGCTAACAAAATTTTCCAACTGCCTGATTTTACCTGAGGCTGGTTTTGAAAAATCTGTACAGGAGCGGTGTTGACCAGTTGCATTAGCTGTGGGGTTGAGAAGCTTAACATCATCACCCATGCGGTAAGTAAGCCACTGAGTATTGGCATTAAGCTGGGCTGGGGTAGGCTTTGTCCAATAAAGTCTTTTAGTAATAGGGCAATACTATGCTGAATACCATAGCCTAATGCTGCGCCGAGCAAGGCGGCAACTGTTGCTGTGAGTAATAGCTGTCCTAGGTAACGTTTTAAAATACGTCTGCGAGAAGCGCCCATAGTTTTAAGGACTGCCACTGCATGGGGTTCATGACGGCTAAAGCTTTCACTGGTCAGTGCAATGGCTGCGCCCGCTAAAATCACACTGAGTAGCGCGGCGGTATTTAAAAAGCGCTGTGCACGTTGTAATGCAGTTTGCACTGAGGGCATACCATCATCCAATGTCTCTAAACGCTCGCCTGTTTTAAGTTGCGGCTTGAGCCAATTGTTTAATGCACTTACTTGCTCCTCGCTACCGGCAAATAGGTAGCTAAATCGAGCGCGGCTACCGGGGGTTAATAAACCGGTGGCGGGAAGGTCTTTTAGTGGAATCAACACTTGGGGAGAGAGCTGAAAGACATTAGCCCCTTGATCCGGTGTTTTCATTAATACTTTAGAGAGTTTAAACTCGCTACGCCCAATACGTACTGTGGCATTGGGTTGAACCTTGAGGCTACTAAATAAACTGGGTGCAGCCCAAGCTTGAGAAGATTTGAGTTGTGTAAGACTATCGGGTGTACCTAAAGCATCTAGACGTAAACTGGTTTCAACCTGACCACGAAGAGGAAAATTCTCACTGACGGCTTTAATTTGTGAGAGTTGCAGTTGATCTCCAATAGAGACCACACTGCCAAAGCTAATCACCTCGGCATGTTTTAGCCCTAAGCTGCTAGCTTTGCTGAGATAGTCAGGGTTTAAGGGGCGAGAGGAGCGAATGAGTAAATCAGCGCCAAGCAATTTTGTGGCTTGCTGGAGCATGGAGCGCTCAGTGCGGTCGGTAAAAAAATTAACGGATGTGACAGCGGTGACAGAGACCAGTAAGGCCAGAAACAATAAGCGCATTTCTGCAATACGCCAGCTTTGTTGGAAGTGTGTCAGTAATTTCATGGGGCCTGCTCCAGTTGCCCATCTTGTAGTCGATAATGGAGCTGACACTGTTTAGCCAGTGCATCATCGTGTGTCACTAAAATCAGTGTACTGTTATTATCAGTTTGGAGTTTAAAGAGTAATTGCTCGATATCATGGCCGGTAAGCTGGTCTAAGTTACCCGTTGGCTCATCAGCAAATAATACTTTGGGTTGGCTCACAAAAGCACGCGCCAGCGCAATGCGTTGTTGTTCGCCACCGGATAACTGTGCTGGTAAATGATGCGCACGGTCACTTAATCCCACTTGCTCCAAGGCTTGAAGCGCCATTCCCTGAATCGTTTGTGTTGGGTGCGCTAACTCCAGTGGTAGCATGATGTTTTCCAGTGCGCTTAAATTACTCATCAGGTGAAAAGACTGAAAAACAAAGCCTACCTGACCTAAGCGCAGCGCGGCTCGTTGATCCTCATTCATGTTGCTCATCGGCTGACCAAGTAAACACACTTCTCCTGTGGTCGCAGTATCAAGCCCTGCCAGTAATCCAAGTAGGGTGGTTTTTCCTGAGCCGGAGGTGCCGGTGATGGCGACCGAGCTGCCTTGTGGAATTTTTAGCGTGATATCATGCAATACCGACAAGGCCTGATTATTTTTAAGTTGGATCTTTTTACCAAGTTGTCGGGTCTCAAGGGCGTAATGAATCATTTCTTCTGACATTATTTTGGGACTATTTATGAGAATAATAAAACGAGTATACGCGCTCATGTGCCTGCTTGCAGTGAGCCTTGTATTAAATTCTGGTGAGGTTTTTGCCGATATTACTAAGGTCAACCCTGAGAAAGATCAGCCTCGAGTCTTAGTGTGGGGAGATAGCTTAAGTGCTGCTTATGGGATTGAGGTGAAGGATGGTTGGGTTGCTTTATTGAAAGCTAGGTATGCCGATCAGTTAAGTGTGGTCAATGGCAGTATTAGTGGTGAAACAACACAAAGTGGGTTGACGCGTTTACCAAAGGCTTTGGAGACTCATAAGCCTCAGTTGTTATTGTTAGAGTTAGGGGCAAATGATGGATTACGTGGTATTAAAACGGAGGTCATGCAACAAAATTTGCAGCAGATGATCAAGCTTGCACAGGCGCAAAATGTGCAGGTAGTTTTAATTGGGATTCGTATCCCGTTGAACTATGGGGTTACCTATACCCAGAAATTTGAGCAGGTATACCGTGATTTGGCTACTCAAAACCACTTGCCTTTATTACCCTTTTTATTAGAGGGAGTGGCTTTGGACTTTGAGCTGATGCAGGAAGATGGTTTGCATCCCACTGCACAAGCCCAGCCGAAAATTTTGGATCATGTGTTGAGTGTCTTGGCACCGGTGCTAGCGGAGCTAATCAAGTCTGAGGATTTACCTCAGAGGCTGACAGACGCTGTTGCAGTAACGCAGTAAGTTGCTCGGCAATCTCAGGTAGAGATTGCTGAATGCCAAAGTCACAGCATTGAATAATCTCTAATCCCTGATAGCCACAGGGGTTAATGCGACTAAAGGGTGCTAAATCCATATCAATATTCAGGCTGAGACCGTGGGTAGTGCAACCACGAGACACGCGAAGACCCAGCGCAGCAATCTTTTTACCATCTACATAAACACCGGGGGCATCTGGGTCACTATTGGCTTTAATATTATAGCCTGCTAGTAACGCTACGATGGTATCTTCAATCATCGTAACTAGCTTACGGATGCCTAGCTTTCGTCGGTGCAAGTTAAGTAGTAGGTAAATGACAAGCTGGCCGGGGCCGTGGTAGGTTACCTGACCCCCTCTATCAATATTCACAATCGGAATATCGCCTGCATTGAGAATATGCTCCGGTTTACCATTGGTGCCTAAGGTAAATACCGGAGGGTGTTCTAATACCCACAACTCATCAGGTGTATCTGCTTCTCGGTTGCGGGTAAACTGTTGCATGGCTTGCCAAGTAGACTCATAGTCACTTAAGCCAAGGTGTCGCACGATCATAGTATTGATTACATTGCCCACAAAACATGTTCACTATCAAACAGGTCTTGATAGATGGCATCTAGGTGTGGCTTGCTTTCAGCATAAACAGTGACACTTAAACTGGTGTATGTACCACTTTTACTTTCACGTGCGACCATTCTGGATGCATTAAATTTGGGGTCATGCCGGTGGCCGATTTCAACCACGGTCTGATGAAATACAGAATCTGTTTTTCCCATGGCTTTAATCATAAAGTCACAGGGAAAGTCTATTAAAGACTCCTGTTCTTCGCTCATTGTCTTACTCCACAAATAACTTCTTGATACTGTCTGTAATATTGGTCCATGTTCCGCCAGTATCAACACTGTCCATTGCAACCAGTGGTTTTTGTAGTACAACACGGTCAATATCTTTGATGATGGCCATGCCAATCACGTCACCGCGTTTCACTGGCGCATCAATAGACTTATTAATCTCCATTAAGCCCTTTAGTTGGGAATAATGGCCTTTAGGAATAGTAACATAGAAGTCTTCAAGGATGCCGGTTGGCACACTTGAGCGTTGACCTTTCCAGACACGTGCTTCGGTTAACACCGAGTTTTCATCATATAACTTGTGAGTTTCATAAAAACGAAAGCCATACTCCAACAATTGCTGGCTATAGTTGCTACGCTTTTTATCCGACTCAGCGCCCAATACCACTGAAATCAAACGCATGCTGCCGCGCTGTGCTGAAGAGAGTAAGCAATAGCCTGCACTTTCTGTATGTCCCGTTTTAACACCATCAACTGTTTTGTCATGCCAAAGTAACTTGTTACGGTTATATTGCTTGATGCCGTTGTAGCTATATTCTTTATGCTTATAACGCTTATAGTGCTCAGGGTATTCAGTAATGACTGCACGGGTCAGTTTTATAATATCACGCGCACTCATATAGTGGCGTGGGTTGGGCCAGCCCGTTACATTCACAAAATTAGTATTCGTCATGCCTAGGCGGACTGCCTGCGCATTCATTTTGCGTACAAAGTTATCTTCACTTCCTGCGGTGTGTTCTGCCAAAGCAATGGCAGCATCATTCCCTGACTGAATAATCAGGCCGCTAATCATGCGCTCTAGTGGTACCTTTTTTCCGGCCTCCAAAAACATACGGGAGCCTTCCATTTTCCAAGCTTTCTCGCTGACTAACACACGATCATCTAGCTTGATATTTCCTTTATCAAGTTCTTGATAAAGAATGTAGGCGGTCATGAGTTTGGTAATACTGGCAGGCTCAATGCGCTTATCAGGCTCCTTTGCTGCAAGCTCAGTACCACTTAAAAAGTCAACCAGCAAATACTGTGCCGCTTCCAGTTTTGGCTGCTCTGGAACAGTACTAATGGCATAAGCAGGGTTCAAAAAACCTAACAATAGGCAGAAGAAAAACGGGATAATTCGGACAAACATACTTGTTTAAGGCCTCGACTAACGGGTTAAGGTAGCTCCTGCTATCAAACGTGTGCAGAGTTTTTAATTATAAACTGCGAGAGCAAACCTTACAGCCTATAAGGCCGTATTTCCAGCGCTTTTAGGGTATTGAGCCTGCTCGCAGCGACTATTTGCGCATCATGCTCACAGGCTACTTTTCTGTCAAATTAACTTTCAACAACTTTGAATTGTGATAGGCCATCGCTGAGCAAGCTATCTTTAACTTTATCGATTTGCTCTTGGCGCTTAAACGGGCCTAAACGCACCATGTGTAGGCTTTTGCCACTCTTTGTAACGCGCGATTCCATAGTGGCGTTGGGTAGGCCAATGGATGAGAGGCGCACAAAGGTATCCATGGCTTGTTCTGAGTCTGGATAGGTGCCAACCACCACATAATAATTCTTATTACTTTGAAGTGCTTGTTGCTTGATACGTTTTTGGATTTTAGTGGTTTGAGCCACATCAGCGGGCAATGCCAAAGAGGGTGGAACCACCAAGCTCGCTTGGTCTGAGCTGGTGTAGCTCTCTTCCTCTTGGCTACCAAGTTTTGTTACACTTTTTATGGACTGGCTGATTTGGCTACAACCTGCAAGCACACTGATTGCAATACACAAAGAGAGCGTGTTTTTTATAGTCATTATTATTCCCTAGTCTGAAATTTATTATTATGAGGTCGCGCGAAGCCCCAGCGACCACCGATTATACTAACATAAGTTTTTCATGGGTTTCGAGTTTAGGTGAGTTAGTGGCTGATTAGCTATGAGTCATCATAACCAATTTTACGCTTCTTAAGACCCATTAATAAGCCAAATGCAGCCATTAATGTCACCATTGAAGTCCCGCCATAACTGATAAGTGGAAGAGGCACCCCGACCACTGGCATGATGCCGCTGACCATTCCTGTATTCACTAATAGGTAAACAAAGAAGGTTAGGCTTAAGCTACCCCCCAATAACCGAGAAAAAGTATCCACGCCACAGGTGGCTAAGTAGAGGCCTCGCCAGATAATAAAGACATAGATCCCCAGTAAAATAAGATTTCCTAGTAGACCAAACTCTTCTCCAAAAATAGCGAAAATAAAGTCAGTATGGCGCTCGGGTAAGAAATCTAAACGCGACTGATCGCCATTTAACCAACCTTTGCCATACATACCGCCAGAACCGATTGCGATGGTGGACTGTGTGATTTGATAGCCACTGCCCAGCTTATCACTGCCGGGGTCAAGTAATGTGAGTACCCGCTGGCGCTGGTAGTCTTCCATACCAAAATAAAACAACAGGGGGGCAGCTGCGATTCCAGCCGCAAAAATAAGTAACAGCCACTTCCAAGCAATGCCTGCAAAGTAAATCACAAAGAAGCCAGCACTACCGACTAAGAGCGCAGTTCCCAAATCTGGTTGCTTGGCAATGAGTAACATCGGCACCAGCACCAGCATGGCAGCGATCATATTATGTTTAAATTTAGGGGGCAGGGTTTTGTTAGAGAAATAGCTGGCAACCATCATGGGAACAGCCAGTTTCATAACCTCCGAGGGCTGAAAGCGAAAAGCGCCAATTTCTAACCACCTTTGTGCGCCACCACCTTTGGAGCCTTGAAAGATCACTAAAATCAATAACAAAATACCAACCCCATAAATCCATATCGACCATTGGCTCAGAATATGGCTTGGGAATTGAGCGGCAACCAGCATGACAATCGAGGCGATAATGAGATGGATAAAGTGCCGTTGCATCATGGCAGCATTTTCACCACTTGCACTGTGCAGCGTGATACCGCCTAAAGTGAGTAATACCACCAGTGCAATCAATAACACTAAGTCAATTTTGGAAATGACTTCCCAAGCAGGGCGCAGAATACCAAGTGAGTTATCCATATTATGTGGACTCCATGAGATTAGGCATTATCATTTTTCTTCTTATTGGTTTGCTGCTGTGCGCTGTCATTATCAGCCTCATCAGGTGTTTCTGTTTGGATGGGTGTTACGGGCTTTGGTAGTAAGTAGGCGTCTAATAACTCTCGTGCTAGGGGAGCTGCAACCGCACTGCCTCCGCCTCCATTTTCTACAATAATTGAAATTGCAATGCGTGGGTTATTTAGCGGTGCGAATGCCACAAATAAGGAGTGATCATGTAAGCGCTTTGCAAGTTTAGAGGCGTTATAGGTTTTATTTTGCGCAATCCCAAACACCTGTGCTGTACCTGTTTTGCCAGCAAAGCGGTATTTAGCACCTGCGCCTGAGCGGCGCGCAGTACCCATTGGGCCATGCACAACATTGACCATGCCTTGAATCACAGCATCCCAATGGCTGTCATCAGCAATAATACTAGGAAGTGGTTGAGGGTTGACGAGCTTTTCTGGCAAGTTGCGAGAAATCCGCACTGCACGTAATACATGCGGCATCATGCGCTGACCACGCATTGCAATGGCGGCAGTGGCATGTGCTAATTGTAAGGGGGATGCTGTCCAGTAGCCTTGGCCAATCCCGATATTAACAGTGTCACCAGGGTACCAACTGGTTTTATGTCGCTTTGCTTTCCAAGCTGGTGTTGGCATTAAGCCAGAGCGTTCATGAGGTAAGTCGATACCCGTTTTACTACCAAAGCCAAATTGTGTCATGGCTTTTGAGTAACGCTCAACACCCATGCGGTAGGCAAGGTCATAAAAGTACACATCACATGACTGGTAAATTGCACGGTTTAGCGAGATATGCCCATGACCTGTTTTTTTCCAGCAGCGATACCGGTGTTTGGTGCCCGGAATTTGGAAAAAGCCTCGTCCATAGACTGAGCGCTTATTATTCACCACACCACTGTTCAAGCCGACTAAGGCTGCTGGGGGCTTGATGGTAGAACCCGGTGGGTAGGCTCCTTGCAATGCACGGTTAAAGAGTGGGCGATCTGGATTATCACGCAGTGCATTGTAGTTTTTGTAAGAGATACCATTAACAAATAAGTTGGAGTCAAACATGGGCACGCTGGCCATGGCAAGGATTTCACCATTACGCGGATCTAAAGCCACCACAGCACCACGTTTTCCTTCAAGTAAGCTTTCTGCTTTCACTTGTAAGGCCAAATCGATGCTTAAGAATAGGTCTTCACCAGAGATTGGCGACTCTTCTGCTAAAGTGCGTTGTGGCTCACTGTGTGCATCCATTTCGACTTTTTTAAAGCCGGCTTTTCCATGCAGCCGTGACTCATAAAAACGCTCAATACCCGTTTTTCCAACATGGGTTGAACCTTTGTATTCATTTTTTCCAAGGCGTTCAAGGTCGCGGGTATCAATACGTCCAACATAGCCAATGACATGGGAGGCCACAGAGCCAAATGGGTAGACGCGCTCGGTACGAATATTGACTGCAAACCCAGGGAAGCGATAGCGGTTAACTGAGAAAATGGCGATTTCTTCTTCGGTAAGCGCGGAGCGTAAGATGACCGGTTGAAAGCGAGAGTTTAAGCGAAGTTGTTGCCTAAATTTATTAAGATCCTTGGGTGTAATCGGAATCATCTTCTCAAGTAAAGCAATGTTTTCATCTAAATTTTTAGCTTTATCGAGGGTGACTTCCAGTACATATTCAATTTTATTATCGGCCAAGACAATGCCGTTTCTATCATAAATTTGTCCGCGTACTGGTGGTGTCGGGATGCGTTTTTGATAGTTTTCTTGGGAAAGCTCAGTTAGGTGCTCATGATTGGTGACTTGTAAGTAGAATAGGCGAACACAAATCACAGAGAGAAGTAGTAGTACGACCAGTGCGGCAACGATGGCGCGCGAGCGAAACAGGAGGTGCTCTTCTTTTTCGTCTTTAAGAATTTTTTTTTCAGACATTTCAGACGCGACAGTTCAGGAATTGGATACTAAAACGGACTGTACTATAAACTAGCACAGTCCGCTGATTTTTATTATTACTATTAGGCAATGCCTAATGAAGCGTCAAATCATCGCTTATTTGTTGTAAGCGTCAACACTTTCCTGAATGGCTTTACGCGCTTCAGCTGCATCAGCCCAGTCATCAATCTTTACCCACTTACCTTTTTCAAGCTGCTTGTAGTGCTCAAAGAAGTGTTCAATTTGTTGGATTAGCAACGGTGGTAAGTCTGTGTAGTTTTCAACGTTGTCATACTCTGTTGATAACTTACCAGCAGGAACCGCAACGATTTTCACATCGCCCCCACCTTCATCAGACATGTTCAGTACGCCAACAGGACGAGCTGGGATAACACAACCGTGAACCAATGGCTCAGGTGTAACAACCAGTACATCAATTGGGTCGCCATCATCTGCTAATGTGTGCGGTACAAAACCGTAGTTTGCAGGGTAGAACATAGGCGCAGACATGAAACGGTCAACCATTAAAGCACCGCTGTCTTTGTCAACTTCGTATTTTACGGGTGAAGCATTAGCAGGGATTTCGATAATAACGTTAACGTTATTAGGGACATCTTTTCCTACTGATAAATTATCAATAATCATATTGGTTTCCTTAACAAGTGTGGATGCAAAGTTGTGAGCGCATTATAGCGATTGCTTTGCTTTACGCCTATGTTTAATCACATAATAAGATACAAAACACTAGTGAAACGACGAAAATTAATAATGGGTATTGTCAAGAGAGTATATTCTTGAAGTATTTTTAATGATCACTCTGTCTGTTTATCTGTGAATTCCTTGCCTTAGATGTTTTTATGTGACAAGGGCTGTAGCAGGCGATATCATCTCAAAAAACATAACCTTGGGACTGCGCAATGATAGCGTGGTGATGTCCGTGAAGTGACTTTCAATTTATCTATTTTAAAGAGCAAATGACTTAAAATGAGTTCGATACGTGATCAATTACTTAAAGCAGGTTTAGTGACCGAAGAGCAGGTCAAGCAGGCAGAAACAAAGCCCAAGCCAGCAAGTAAGCGCACTAAGCCCCGTCAGAACAATAATACAAAGCCCAAAGCAAAGGCTGCGAAACCAAAGCCAAAAAAGCGTGAGTTATCTGATTTAGAAAGATTTTATCAAGAGCGTGACTCCTCGGATAAAGCAGAGCAAGAAGAGCAGGCAAGGCAGCGTAAAGAAGCGGCAAGAATCCGTAAACAAAAGCGGGCTAAAATTGGCGCACTGATTCGTGACAATATGCAAAACGATGAAACGGCTGAGATTCGTTATAACTTTGTTGTTGGAAGTTCGGTGAAGTACTTATTTGTTACCGAAGCTCAGCAAGAACTTTTGTCATCAGGCGAGTTAGTCATTGCCTTTTTAGGAGAGAAGCGCTGCTTGATTCCTCCAGCTATCGGGGCACAGATTAAAGAAATTGAGCCTTCAAGAATTATTATTTGCGTTGACCCTGAAGCTGAATAAATAAACCTATTAAGCGATACAGGCTGATGCAAGCCTGTATCGCTAGCAATGTGCTTATTTTAACAATGAATCCAATAGCTCAGGGTGGCGTAGTGTGACCTTATCGCGTTGTGTTCTTTGGCAAGTAAAAATACTGAGTAAGTTTTCTAAGGCTTGCTCGAAGTCATCATTAATGACCACATGATCATACTCTGTAAAGTGTGTGACATCTTCTTTAGCTTGTGCAACGCGGCGTTGAATGACTTCATCAGCATCTTGGTTACGCTTTTGTAGTCGTTGTTCCAGCTCTTGGATAGAGGGAGGAAGAATAAAGATGCTACAAACATCGGGCTCCAACTGGCGAATTTGCTGGGCACCTTGCCAGTCAATTTCTAGAATAACATCAATACCTTGTTCGAGCCGTTGGTGCACTGTTGAGCGAGAAGTGCCGTAGTAATTCCCAAACACGTTGGCATGTTCTAAAAACAGTGATGCATCAATACCTTGCTCAAAGACTTCCTTGGTAACAAAGTGATAGTGTGTGCCATTTATCTCACCTTCACGCATATCACGCGTGGTATGGGAAACGGATACTTCAATGCCTGTTGATGAAGCTAGAAGGGCACTGATTAAGCTGGTTTTTCCTGCACCAGAAGGAGCAGACACAATGTATAGGGTTCCAAGAGCCATGAGATTTCCGGTTACTGATGTATATGAGCCGATGATTATAACGCGAAGCTGCGGCTAAAACGTGGGTGTTTATACAATTTCACCACGCCACTCACCATTTTCTAAGCCATCTAGTGTCCATGAGCCAATACGGTAACGGATCAGCCTAAGTGTGGGAAAACCCACTGCTGCGGTCATGCGCCTGACTTGCCGGTTACGACCTTCGGTAATGGTCATTTCAATCCAATGGTCAGGGACTGTTTTTCTCACTCGAACGGGGGGGGTTCGATCCCATAGTTGTGCAGGCGACTCTATGAAACGCGCTTTAGCAGGGCGAGTCATACCATCTTTGAGCCGGACACCTTGGCGCAACTGCTCCAGCGCTTTTTCATCTGGGCTACCTTCAACCTGCACCCAGTAGCACTTTGACATTTTCTTGGCGGGATTAGCAATGCGATGTTGTAACTTACCATCATTGGTTAGTAGCAAGAGCCCTTCACTGTCTTTGTCTAAACGACCCGCAGGGTAACAGCCTGGGGCTTGGATATAATCAGCAAGGGTTGTTGCACCATCTTGAGCGGTAAACTGTGACAGTACGCCAAATGGCTTATTAAATAAAATGAGTTGTGACATAGCTATAGGGATGTTTTTAAGATAGCGGCGGTTAAAAAGCTGTGTTGTGGATATTGTTTGATGACTTGTTGTTTTGCTTGTTGTGCAAGGTCTCGTGAAGAAAAAGGGCCAATGTGTACTTGATAGTAAGGGTGTTGATGAGCTTGTTCTACATTGACAAAGGCAGGGTAGCCTTGTAATTCCAATGTATTTTTCATGCCTTCTGCTTTAATGGGGTTCTGGCTGGAAAAGAATTGTACGAAGTGTGTGGCGGGGCTGGGGTAGATGCTTGCTGTGGGTTGATAATAAGGCTTTGCTGCGGGGACGATTCGATTTGCATGTGCGGTAATCGAGAATAGGAGCAGCGCACAAAGTAAGCTATAGCATGCGTGTTTCATTAGGATGTACCTCTCTTTTGCAACTTTATAGGAGTGCTGACCTCTACGGGCCTTTTTTGTAGTAGTGTGTGTGATGACAGAAAGCTAAAAAAGGCCGAGCAAGGTAGGGATCTGCTCGGCCTTAAAACAAGGCGCTTCGGTATATGAGACTTCAGGTGCCCCCTCAAGGTCTAAACGTCAGCGCCGATCCCCGAGATTACATCTCAGAGGTAATCTTATCTGCTTGTTAAGCTTACAGTAAGTTAGAGGGGATTTTTACTGGTAATATGGGCATAAATAATTCACTAATAAGTTGATTTTGCTTGTATAACGAGCATTTGAGTTTGTATGGAGATGGTCACTACAGTAGTATAGCGGTGATAAGTATCAGGGCTTACAGCACATAAAAGACTCTTTATCTTTTTTGCTAAAAATGAGGTCTCTACCTACAAACATAAATTCATAGAGCAGCCTAGTGCTGAAATATCAATCAATGATGATAGATGAATATGAACTGTCTAAGGAGTTGGACTATCTGTTTTCTTCTTACCTGTTCTGTAATAAGCCACAAATGCGCAGGCTTTTAGCCTACCTCGTTGAGCACTATTCTGATAAGGGGGAAGGTGCTTTTGATCAGCGTGCAATTGCGTTTGAATGTTTAGGGCGGCGTAGTGATTTTGATCCTGCGGAGAACCCGGTGGTGCGTATCGAAGTGGGACGTTTGCGACGTTTACTGAACAGCTTTTATAAAGAAGAGCCGCAGCGACCATTGAGTATTACAATTCCGCTAGGGCAGTATCGTCCAAATATTAGTGTAAAAACATTAGACCGCGAGCGTGGGTATTTACCTGAGTTGGCGATGAGTCCTGCCCGTCCAGAGCGGCTATCATTATTGCTACAGTTTGTCACCAATGGTGAGGAAAACTCAGCACTTTACCTGCTACGTCACCAAGTACGCATTGGCTTGACGATTCAATTGGGAAGCATTTCTGCAGTACGGCTGGTGGTGGCATTACCCAATGAGCAAGGTCAGGTTGCAGACTCGATTGATTTTATTATGCGTGTTGTAGTATCTGCAACGGGTGAGGGGTTTCAATTAGGGTCACAGATACACTTTGCAGGCAAGGAAGCCGAGTTAGTCACCGATACTTGTTATCTACCAGAGGACTATCCAACAAGCTTAGTCAATGCATTATTACAGCGCTGGGTGTCTCATTTTTTTGATCCAGAAATTGGCACAATTTGGCCGCAGTGGTTATCGCTAAGACAATCTTACTTACACGGTGATACGAGTTTGGCTCAAGCACTGGTCCACTATCATCAATATCAACAAAGTGAGAGCCGAGAGATGCTTGGGGTGGCACTTAGTCGAGTACAATGTGCTGCTAAGCGTTATCCGGGAGATCATCTGGTGAATTTTGCTTTGGCAGACTTATATTACCGAGATGTGATTTATGGGTATCAGCTTGAAAAAGATTCTCTGACCAAGGGATTGGAGCAGGTACGGGAAGCATTGAGGTTTAATCCAGGATGCTGCAAGTTACATACATTACTGGCATTGCTGACTTTCTTCTCTAAAGAGTATGATATTGCCCGGATGGAGTTAGGTGTTGTTAAAGACATTAAAGTCTCCAGCTACTCTGATTTATTTCATCAATTGGTGTTGCAATGCTTGATGGGCGAGTGGCAAGAAGGGTTCACGCGTATGCAAGCATTGGTGGTGCAATTTAAACACTACCCACATTTATATCCGGTCATTGCTTATATCCATGCATGGTTAATGCATGACCATGATGCGACTTTAAAATGGCGGGAGCTACTTCGGCATCACCAAACAGAAAGTGCGGTCAAGCAATGTGTGCAATTTATGAGGCTTCCAGAGTCTACAAATTATTCTGAAACTGAAAAAGTGTCTTTGTTGCACCGCATTAG